>Ga0068859_100000780_pt1 | contig 32169 bp, 37 predicted proteins | sample KBSSwiS22_FD_66585 | JGI IMG/M metagenome (GOLD analysis project Ga0068859, IMG submission 66585) | Switchgrass rhizosphere microbial communities from Kellogg Biological Station, Michigan, USA - KBS Switchgrass S2-2 | ecosystem: Host-associated > Plants > Roots > Rhizosphere > Soil ...
GAATAAGGTAAGTACACCCAAGAATAAGGTAAGTACACCCAAGAATAAGGTAAGTACCTACGGCGTCCCGCGGAAGCGCGGGTGAACCGACGGCCTTGCAATCAAACTGAAAACCTTTGGTCAGGAGTTGAAGTCGCCATGCCCCACATACCCTTGACGCTTCGCGTTCAGGCAGTCGATGGCAGTGTTGAAGAGTATCGAATTAGCGATGGGGAAGTTCAGGTCCGTGAATTTCGATCGAGCAGCGGAGCAGAGAACGCCGAGTGGCGCAAGTTGCGTCCGGCGGAGCTTGCGGATCACGTAGAGAAAAAGACCATCGTTTCGCAGTGGCTTCGGCAAAGGCTCGGATGGCGGGGCTTGCTTCGGGCGTGTGTGGCTGATCGACAGGGCCTTTACGGAGAAGCAGCCGCGATGGAAGGCACCCAGGCCGCATGACACGGCAGAGTCTTTGGTATTTCAGGGCACTTGAAGAAACTGGGATGTGTCGTACTCGAGCTTGACTCAATTTCAACCCCATCTGCGGATAGAGGCAATCTCTGGTTGGGTTGTTCATCGTACGGAGGCCAAAGCCTGAAGACGGCCGTTCGCTCGGAACGGTTTGTGGCAGACGGAAGGCATGACTGGGCACCCTCCTTAGGTTGTTTCCCCTAACATTTCGCGCACGGCGGCAACGAGGGCATCAGCATCCGATACGACAGAGCGGTCGGCACTTTGCAATGTGCCTTCATGGGGTCTGAGCAGTGCTAGGATCAGGCAATCGCCGTGCTGCCTCAGGTGCGCGATCATCTGATCCTTATCCTTCGTAGGAACGGTATGGCCGAGGACGACAAGATCAAAATTGGCATCCGGCGCTTCACAAGCCTCCCACGCCTCGGTGAAACCCAATGCGGAGACGACCTCGTACCCCAACTGCCGAAGGACCAGTTGCCGTGTCCAAAGTAGGGAGGAATCATACGAGATGGACAGGATCCGTTTCGCCATGGGCTTGCAACGTACTCAGCTTAGATGTATCGAAAGCCGGGGATGTCAGACTCGTGGCGCCATAATCCCGGAAGGAGTGGGAAAGGCCCACCACCCGGGCAAATCGAAGCCCCGGCGCCTGTGGCATGACGTCGAAGCGCTGGTTTTGAACCGGTAGCTCGGAAATCCCCCTGGGTTCGGTCGCTTTTCTCCGCACGGCGATTATTTTCCTGCAGTGTCGCTGGTGGACAATTTTCGCTCAGGACGCTAACTTATACTGAAACAGGGCGCGGTACCCAAGTGGTAAGGGAGAGGTCTGCAAAACCTTTATGCGTCGGTTCGATTCCGACCCGCGCCTCCATCATAAAACCAGCATACGACCTAGCGATTACTCTCGCCCTGTCTGCCGCGGGCTAGGCTGCCGTTCCTTGATTGTCTGAAGGCTTTTCTTCTTGCTCATTCTTCTGGCGCTCCAGCTCAGCAATTCTCTCTTTGAGGCTACGTCGCAAGTTGAAGATTTCGAGGTCGTCAGGACTGAGTAGCTTCAGGTTCTCTAAATCACGCAGACAGTCCTTCATTGCTTGTAGGAGGTCAGCCTGTGGAACATGGCGCGCCTGGGCGCTTGACATACCTTAATGATGCCAAGAGCTTGCATTTTGTTGAATAACTGACATCTGGTAGTTTCAGCGTAGGGGCCTAGACGGGAGTTCAGACAGCTTCCGGCTCTTCTTCTTCTGGTGCTTCTGACTCGATGTCCACAAAGGGCTTCTTCGGAGTAGTGTCGAGCGGGTCGACCTCTATCGTCACTTCGACTTGTGCACCTGGTTTGAGTCCGACTTCCTTACCCTCTTCATCGTGAAGCTTATTTTCGACACGGATTTCTTTGTACAAAGGGTCGGCCCCTTCGACTGCGATTTCGGCTTTCTCTGGTTCATCAGAAAAGCGGCTTGGCGGGGGAATAATTTTTCCGACGGTGCCGGGAAGAGTCACCGTTGCTTTCTTTGTTCTGCTCACGTTTTACATCATACTACTCGGTTCAAACGTAAGCAGGATTGACGGTGCCGCGGGCAAAGAAGAACTGGACGTTCTTTGCCGAGAGGGATGCTACGTTGTCGATCACCTCAATCGCGTTGGCACCACCAATTTACTTGGCGTGGGAGCCGCGACATTGCCATGGAATCAATATGAGATATCCATCCCTCGCCGGCTTGCCTCATCAAAAAGTGTGACCGATGATCAGGCGCAGTTTGGGAGCCGGCCCGGAGTACAGGCTAGTCTTCATTTCAAAAAAGGTGCCACGGCGATCTTGCGTTCCGATCAGGACGTTGAATCCGGTTTCGTAGTCGAAGTTGCCGAAATCGATCTCCCTGCCTCGCTGAAAGTTCTGGTGAATGAAAATCATGGCGGGCCCGGCGCCGATGTAGGGGGTCCAATTTCCCTCTCGATAGCGTGCCGAAAATCGGTAAACACCTTCAAGATTGAGCGCGATCAGATCAGTCACTTCCCCAAAGGCAAATTCGGCGTTGGGCCTAAACTGGACACGAGGATGAAATATCGGCCCGATCTGCGATTGCACGCCGAAAAGAAACAACTCCGGATTAAAAGCAGCTCCCGCGCGAACTCCTAGTCGCCAGCGGCGGCTCTCGCGCTTGATTTCGCCTTCAACGTTGCGGACCTTCTCTGGAGGAGGGGCGGACTGCGCACCCTTGTCGCCGCTGGTGCCCTGAGCGGAGGGGGCATCTGGAGGAATTTGCTCCGCTGCTGTTGGAAGAGATATGAGGAGGGAGCAGATGAGAAGGAACGAAGCTGGTAAAAGGGCGCGAGTCGGCATGGTCTCTCCTGGCTGCTGGCTCGCTACAGAAAATCCTCTTGGCGAACTTTTGCAGTGCCCTCACACTATTGCGATAGACACTGTTATTCCATACAGTCGTGGCGGGATTTAGTATCCCGGATGAAGGTAGAGCAAACTAAAGTGCCTGAAAACGAGAGTTGGCGATTCTTCGGTGCTTCAGGTTTGGACAGATGCAATTGAGTTCGACTCAATATCATCCGTGGCCGATTCGGATTCGATAGCCGTGATCTAAAGTTTGCCGCACTGGTACTTTGGTCCAATCATCTTGATGAGCGAGTGGTCCGTGGCCGCATGCCGTCTCTTTCTTACACCGAAGATATGCTCCCCCCGAACGATACCTAGTATTAAGGCATGGCTCAGTTCCGATGAGAGAGGACCCAGAGTAGCTGCTCGATCGCGAAACGAACGGTTTCGCCGATAGGGCTTACAAGCTCATTGTCGAGAGCCTGATCCCCTCGGCACCCCATGCTTCTCGCCTCCCTCCGCGTAGTTACGCGGCGTGTCCAATCAGCCTCTCCAAGTCTTCGTCTTCCACCTTAGTAGTTGGCGACCAACCCCCCGGTCCTGCGAAGGGTGTAAACTCGTTGCCGCATCGACCTCATGACCCTGACGAGCATCTGAATTGTTTTTCTGGCGCTTTCGAGAAGGAGGTCTTATGGATCGCAGAGATTTCGTGAAGACGGTTGCGGCCGCGGGTCTGGTGACTTCGTGGTCGTCCAAACTTTCGGGCGCCGCAAACTCCGAAATCCCCTACCGGACTCTTGGACATACCGGTGAGAAAGTTTCGATCGTCGGCGTCGGGGGATACCACCTCGGCCGGCCTTCGGAAGAGGAAAGCCTGCGCATCATCCGCACGGCACTCGATCAGGGCGTCAATTTTCTAGATAACTGTTGGGACTACAACGGTGGCGTCAGTGAAGAGCGCATGGGCAAAGCCCTCCGCGACGGCTACCGCAAGAAGGCTTTTCTGATGACCAAGATAGACGGCCATACCAAGCGCGCGGCGCAACAGCAACTCGACGAGTCACTGCGTCGCCTGCAAACAGACCACGTCGACCTGCTTCAGTTCCATGAAGTTATCCGCGACACTGACCCGGAGCAAATCTTCTCCCAAGGCGGAATGGACGCGGTCCTTGAAGCCAAGAAACAGGGTAAAGTCCGATACATTGGCTTTACGGGCCATAAAAGCCCCGACATTCACGCCAAGATGCTTGATACGGGGTTCGCGCACAAGTTCACCTTCGACGCCGTGCAGATGCCGTTGAACGTCATGGATGCACATTTCAATAGCTTTGAGAAGAAAGTGCTGCCCATTTTGGTTAAGCACAATATCGGTGTTCTCGGCATGAAGCCCATGGGGGATGCCATCATTCTTAACAGCAAAACAGCAACTCCGGTCGAATGCCTGCACTACGCGATGAACTTGCCCACCAGTGTCGTGATCACAGGCTGCGACTCGATGGCGATGCTCGAGCAAGCGCTCAATGCCGCTCGAACTTTCAAACCCATGAGCAAAGAGGAAATCGCCAGCTTATTACAGAAGACTGTCAGTGCATCGGCCAAAGGAGAGTTTGAACGTTACAAGACCTCGCACGACTTCGACGGCACAGTCCATAACCCCCAGTGGCTGGGATGAGCATGCCGTAGGCTCCGAGATTCCCTCGGCAGTTTGCGTGGGCGAGAGAACACTTGTGGTATTCTCGCCGCGCAATGAAAATGCTTTTCTTCGTTGTTCCCTCACTCGTTTCCTTTGTGTCCAAGCAAAACATGGCTCCAGCTTGTGATAACCAGCGCCCTCCGATCGGCAGGGAGCCTCACCGATGAAGCCCGAAGACACAGAGCGGACCAACCAACAAGCTCAACCAACTCGTCGAGAGTTCTTGGTGGCGACATCTTCGGCCGCGCTGGGGGCAACGGTATCTCTTTCTGAAGCCCAAAGCAGCGCCCATAGGCAATCCCATGCTCCAGAACATGGCAGCTATTCAAATGAAGAGCTTTTCGACCTTGGTTCACAGCGCACATTCAGCGGTGACCAACTCACGCAGATCGCGATGCCTATCGGAGGGATCGGAGCAGGCTGCGTATGCCTGAATGGATATGGAGGGCTGCAAGATTTTTCCATCTGGAACCATCCGAGTACGACAGCGCTCCCCGAAGGCTTCGCACCCTCCAAAGCTGCCTTTGCGATCCTTCACATCAAGGGCGCCGAGCCCGTAACCAGGTTGGTCGAGGGGCCCTTTCCGGTGCTCAAAATCTATGACCAGGGATTGCAAGGAGAAGGCTATCGCCGGGGAGGCTTTGAAGGCTTTCCCCGCTTCGGCAGATGTGCCTTCAAAGGAGAGTACCCAATCGGGGAAATCCAGTTTGCCGACTCGTCAATTCCGCTCCAGATTGTGCTCCACGCCTGGAATCCTTTCATCCCCTTGGACGACAAGAACTCAGGCATACCCTGCGCCATTTTGGAGTACACGCTTACAAGCACCGCCTCCCATGCGATCGACTACGAGTTTTCCTACCACCTGTCGCACCTCGCCTCGGGCTGCGGCAAGGATGAAAGCAACAGCCGAAACACCGTCATTCCCGGACGCGGGGTTTTCTTGCACAACCTCGAAAGCAAGAATTCGGAAGCCTCGGGCAGTGCATGCCTGATGGCCATCGGCGAGACCCCACGCATAAAGGGAATGTGGCTGCGCAGCCCGGGATGGGAGTTTGACTCGCTCTCAGCACTTTGGCGGGAAGTCTCCACCGGTGCTTTCACGGAGAATCAAGGCTCGAACGAGATCGATACGGCGGGGCGCAACGGATGCTCGATCCTTTTTTCAGGAAGCTTGGCCGCGGGCAAGTCGAAGAAGCATACGCTGGCGATCACCTGGCATTTTCCCAACTGCTATGTGCAGGTTGGCGGAGTCTCCTCTGAGAAAACCGAGGGAGAAGCCGGGTGTCGCACAGGTTCAGAATCGGATGCCCCGCCATGGCGACCTTACTACACCTCCATTTGGCACGACGCGCGGGAAGTGGCCGACTACCTCGCGGAGAACTATGGTGCGCTTCGTGAGCGCACGCTTGCCTTTAAGAACGCGCTATTCTCTTCGACCGCACCTTCCTATTTGCTTGACGCGGTCTCCGCCAACCTGGGAATCCTCAAATCTCCGACCGTTCTCCGCCTTGAAAACGGCGACTTATGGGGCTGGGAGGGTTGTTTCCCCGATTCCGGTTGCTGCCATGGATCTTGTACCCACGTGTGGAACTACGCGCAGGCATTTCCCAATCTCTACCCAAGATTGGAGCGAGGCTTGCGCGAATTGGAGTTAGCCCGCTCCATGGATGAGAACGGCCACGTGACTTTTCGCGCCGCACTTCCCGAAGGTCCAGTGAAGCACGACTTCCACGCGGCATCCGATGGGCAACTCGGCGGCATCATGAAGGTGTTCCGCGAATGGCAGTGTTCCGGAGACCTGGAATGGCTCAACAAGATGTATCCCCTCGCAAAACGCAGTTTGGATTACTGCATTCGCACGTGGGATCCGGATCATCGGGGTGCTCTGTTTGAACCGCACCACAACACTTACGACATCGAGTTCTGGGGCCCAGACGGGATGTGCACCAGCCTTTACCTGGGAGCCTTATCAGCATTCACCCAGATGGCCAAGGCCGTCGGCCGGCCGCAGGAGGCGCAACCGTATGAGGAACTGGCCGAGCGTTCTGCTGCCTTTATGGACGAGCAACTCTTCAACGGCGAATACTACGAGCAGAAGGTACAATACGCGGACCTGCGCAACCGCTCGTTTGCGGACATGGTGGCCCAGGTCGATGCATCCAGCAGCGAAATGCAGAAACTCTTGAAGCGCGAAGGCCCAAAATATCAATACCGGACTGGATGTATCTCTGATGGCGTGATCGGCGCATGGATGGCGCGCACCTACGGAATTGAAACACCCCTCAAGCGAGAGAATGTCCGTAGCGCTCTGAAAGCGATCTTTCAATACAACTTCAAAACTGACCTGAGCGAGCATGCCAACGCTCAGCGTCCCGGCTACGCCATGGGACGCGAGCCCGGGCTGCTGTTGTGCACCTGGCCCCACGGCGGGAAGCCAACTCTACCATTCGTTTACTCCGACGAGGTGTGGACCGGCATTGAGTATCAGGTTGCCTCGCACCTCATCAGCGAGGGTTTTGTCCAAGAAGGTCTCACGCTTGTCAAAGCCCTTCGCAGCCGCTACGACGGGCGAGTGCGCAATCCCTGGAACGAATACGAGTGTGGTAACTACTACGCACGGGCCATGGCGAGTTATGCGTTGCTCGGCGCTGTTTCCGGATTCCGTTACTCAGCGGTCGAAAAGACCCTGTGGTTCGCCCCCAAGATTAACCTGCGTCCTTTCCGGACCTTCTTCAGCACCGCCTCCGGATTCGGCACACTCGAGCGAACGCAGAAAGAGGTAAGAATCCATATTCTCGAAGGCGAGCTCGGAATTGAAAGGCTTGTCATCGCCGAACACAACCAGACAAGAACCCTGGACTGGAAAACTGTGGCTCGGCCGGATGCACCAGCGGTCAAAAGCATCTGAGAGCGGGAAGTCCAAAATCAAGTAAAGTCCAAAATCAAGTAAACATGGCCGCCATCGGAACGGCGCTGTATTCCCGCCCAATCACTACGATGCCCGATTCCGTTACGTGCCATCCGCGTGCACGGTCTTCGTCGAGATCATAGCCCACGGATCCACCTTCGGGAATGCGCACATTCTTGTCGAGAATCGCGCGCCGCACTTTGGCGTGCCGGCCGATATCGCAGTTGTCCATAATCACGCAGCCTTCGACGACTGCGCCGGTATGCACGCGCACGCCGCGCGCGAGCACTGACTTCTTTACGATTCCACCCGAAAGAATGCATCCCCCGGAAACGATGCTGTCGAGCGCTTCGCCACGTCGGTTCTGTTCATCGAAGACGAATTTGGCCGGCGGATCCGGATAGCTGGTGCTCCGCACCGGCCACTCGCGATTGTAGAGATTGAGGTCTGGCTTGATCTGGTTCAGGTCCATGCTGGCCTCGTAGTACGCCTCGATCGTTCCCACGTCGCGCCAATAAGGAACCGAGTCTTCGGTGTCTCCTGGAATCCGATTGGTCTCGAAGTTGTAAGCGTAGATGGGCGCCTCGCCTGCCAGCTTCGGCAGTATGTCCATGCCGAAATCATGGTGGCTGTGGGGATTTTGGGCGTCGGCATTTAACAATTCCAGCAAGATGCGAGTCGAGAAAACGTAGTTTCCCATGGACGCATAAACACGGTTGGGATCGCCGGGCATGGTGGGCGCGTTCGGGTTCTTCTCGTGGAATGCGAGAATGCGTCCGTCTGCACCGGCCTCAATCACACCAAATTCACGCGCCTGGACTTTGGGCACCGGAATCGCCGCAACCGTAACTTCGGCCTGCTTTGCTTGGTGGAAATCAATCATGCTGGCGATGTTCATCCGGTAGATGTGATCGGCTCCAAAAATCGCCACATAGTGGGGATCGGATTGCTCAATTAAATTGACGTTCTGAAAGATCGCATCTGCCGTTCCTTGGTACCACGATTCTTTTTCGGAACGCATCTGCGCGGGAACATTGGTGATGAAGTGACTTTTTAAGAGCCCGCTAAACTGCCAACCTTCGCTCAAGTGCTGGAGAAGCGACTGGCTGCGAAATTGTGTGAGCACGTAAATAGAGTAGATTCCGGAATTCACAAAATTGCTGAGAACAAAATCAATGATCCGGTACTTACCACCGAACGGAACGGCCGGCTTGGCCCGTTCTCTGGTAAGAGGATAGAGCCGCGTCCCTTTTCCTCCCGCAAGCACGATTCCCAATACTCGACGGCCTAGAGTTGCAGCAGTGGTGGACTCCCGATCGTTATTCTCAGGCATGCAGCCCTCCAAAGTTTTTCCGCACGATGGTATCAAAGGTCGGCAACTCTCATCGAGGAGGACCTCCACTGCTGGAGATTGTTTACCCGGACCAGAGCCAAAATCGAACGGCTACAGTAAAATCTCAACACTCCATGCACAGTACAATCTGGTTCTTGTCGGCGCTGTTCGCGCTTGCGGCGGGCGTAACCGACCTGCGTTGGCGACGTATCCCGAATTGGCTGACCTATCCAGCAGCCCCAATCGCCGTGGGGCTGCACGCGCTTGCCGGCGGATGGCCGGAGGCAAAGCTCTCCATCGCAGGATTGGCCCTCGGTCTGACATTACTTCTGCCATTTGTTTTGCTGCGAAGTCTGGGTGGCGGCGACTGGAAACTTGTCGGCGCTCTAGGCGCATTTTTGGGATGGAGGCACTTATTGAACGTGCTGGTGATTACCTTACTCATTAATGCAGTCATGGCCATCGTGTTTATCGTGGCGAAGAGACGTATTTGGCGAACCTTGCGCAATATCGGCCGGCTGTTCGCTGCCCTCTTCCGCCTTCACTTGCCAGGACGGGACCTCACGATAGACAGTCCCGATGCCATCAAGGTGCCGTTCGGGGTGGCTGCAGCCGTGGGAGTGCTGCTTTATGTGGCCTTCGGCTGGCAGGGAGCATTCTAAGAGTTGCCGCGAGGCTAGTTATTAGGCGGGTCTTGGAGTTGTGGTTGGGGTGCGGTGTCGGGCGGGTTCTGCTGCGGGTTTTCCATTTCGCCTTGCTGCTGCATCGCATCCGGCCCTGGCGCCGCAGCGGGTGGCTCGGGTGCTTCGGTCTGCATGTCTTGCACGACGGCTGGCGTATAACTCTGGCCTGCGGGCATATCCGAGTCTATCCGAGTGAGAAGAACGCTTCGAAGAATCTTCGGATTCCTATCTGATCCTACAACCACAAAGTTCAGCCCTGAACCGTTCAGCAGTTGCGACAATACCTCGCTAGGAGTACCCGGCCCGAGATCGCCGGCAACCATGTCCTGTTCGGTTCCAGCAGGAATCGCAATCTCTGCTCCGGTCTTCTTCTGGATCTGAAACAGCACTTCCGAAAGGGTTGCGTTGTTGGCATGAACGGTCAGCTGCCCGTCCGTGAATTCCACGCTAGCGCCATTCAACGGAACTTGCGGCTTTGCAGCCACGGTAGCCACCTGCAGATTCGGCGAGGTCTTCGCCGAAGTTGGCCGTGATGCCGGAGACCGGGTTGAAACCCACCCGATCGTGGTTCCTGGGTCCGTGGGTGCGCCCTCACCTCCACCGATGGTTACCGAAACTCCCGACGTATCCGGGACAATGCGATACCACTGCGGCAAGGTCAGATCGACAACGATGCGCGTGATGGGAGGCTGGGTCGAGTAGAGGCTAGTGCGCACACTCTTTACAGAGCCGTGATTCACGTTGAGATGATGCAGGGTTATTCCCGGACGCGTGTTGGGGAGATCAATCACCAAGCGGTCCGGCTGTTCGATCATTTGCGCCAGTGGCGCAGTCTGGGCGGAAGTTTCAATCCGGAGTTGAAAAGGACTTTCAGCAATCACTGAAACCTTGTTGACGCTCGACAGGCGAGGCGACTCCGCAGCCTGCGCCGAAATCGGCACAAGCCATGCAAGCGCAAGCAAACTCGGGAGAGAGTACTTCATTGTGCGAATTTTAGCAGCGGCCCGCCTACTTCCAGCGCACTTTAGTTCTAGTACCATCATGCCAAACAGGCGAAAGGAGGAATACGGGACCCTGTCTCAAGTGCGATTCGAGGACTGAATCAGGTCAGGAGCTCGGGTATCAAGGAGCAGTAGATCGAAGGAGACTTTCTACGCCTTCCTGTACTTGGCTCTCGCCCAGACTGCGGCTGCACCGGACACGACCAGCACGATCGTTCCGGGTTCGGGGACCACAGGCGGCGGAGGAGGGGGCGGTGGTGGCGGTGTGTGCGGATTACATTCCTCGCTCGTGTCCCCTGGCTGGCACTGCGGCGGTTTCCCTGAGGAGGCGATGGTGATTCCACCACCGATCGGCATCGGCATGAAGCCCCCTGGTGGAGGCCCGCCTGCAAATAGATTTCCCAGACTCGAACTCGATGTTCCAAGCGGTAGCGCGGGATCGAACACCATGAGATCGGAATCGAACGTGGAGGGCAACACGCGATTCATCCCGCTTGCCATTTCATCGGGCCGGTCCAGTTCGGCCATGGTGGGCTCGTTTGGAGAAGTGTTCGCCTGGGGCAGAACCGAAACTTGATTTCCGCAACGAGTGCGGGCTGTCGTACGCCCGTCGGTGAGGAGCTTCTCACCCTTATGAAGGCTGGCCTGCTTGTGCGTCCAAAAAATCTTGTCGCCGCGCCGATAGGACAGATACACAAGCTTCGGCTGGCTGACCTCAACAACTCGTGCCCGGCCGTAATCGAAACCGGCATAGTGTTCAGCGACCACGGGATCGTGTGCCGCAACCGCCTGCAATTCGGCGCTCGAGGTTACGCCACCGGGAACAACCGAATAGGGAAATACCACGCGTCCGTTCCGGCTTTGCACGCCCGGGGCCCGGAAGCTTGTCGGAAGGGTGATGGAAGATTTCAGGAGGGGCTGATTGGGCGCCATCGACGTTCGGGGCTCGGTTGCCCACCGCCACGTCGCAATGCAAGCCACCACGAATCCAAGAAAGGCGACGCTGCGTATGACAACGCCGCTGAATCTTCGACGGCCCCGCCGCCGGTTACCCCTGCCACGCGAATGGTTCAACGCAAATCTCCTGCGGACACTTGCAACCCGATAACTGGGGAGGGGTTGACGATACAACTTTCGTTGCAGTTACCATGCCAGTCGGTCGCTGCCACGAAAAAGGTAAGTACCTCAATATTCAGCAGATACTTACCTTCTTATAGCTGCGCATCGTACCAGAGTAGGAAAAAGGTTGCACACCTTTTATCTGTTGATATTTCGTATTCGTCCTAGGCAGGACGCCAGACGAAGTGGTTTTTCATTCAGGAACTTAGCTAGGATGGGCGGTTGTGGATATTGCCTCCTGAATTGGGAAGCGAAAGCGTCCCGCAACGGTCTCGAGGCGTTAAGATTGAGTGCCCATGACCAGGAAGAAATCGGAACGCAAATCGTCTTCGCACGGTATCTCGGTAAAGCCCGGACGTGTCGCAATCGCGATCATGGCCGCCGGGAAGGGAACGCGGCTCCGATCCAAGCACCCCAAGGTGCTTCACGAAGTCGGGGGCAAAACGCTCCTAGCCCACGTCATCGCTGCCGCCAGCCGAGTCGTTCCACCCGAGCACATCTACGTGATCATTGGCCACGAGGCAGAGCGCGTACGGGAGTCGGTGCGCAACATGGGCGTGAATTTTGTGCGTCAGGAACCGCAACGGGGAACCGGACATGCCCTGATGTGCGCCGCACCCAGCTTATCTGCCTACGATCATGTTGTTGTTCTCTCCGGGGATGCGCCGCTCATCAGGTCAGAAACCATTTCGCGTTTGCTCGAGTTCCATCTCGATCGGAAAGCGGCGATGACACTGCTGAGTGCGAGGCTGGAGATTCCAACCGGTTATGGGCGGGTTATCCGGAGGGGAAAGACCGATGAAGTGCAGGCTGTCGTGGAAGAGAAATCCTGCACTCTGGCGCAGCGAAAGTTGCGGGAGATCAATTCCGGCTTCTATGCCTTCTCGGTGAAGGCTCTATTCGACAACATCAAGCGCCTTACCACGGCAAATCCCCACGGCGAGTACTACCTGACCGATATGGCAGAGGTCTTGCGGAAGGCGAAGCAGCGTGTCGTCGTCGTGCCTACCGCAAATCCATCTGAAATTTTGGGCAGCAACACCCGCGCTGAACTTGTCGAACTTGACCGCACCATCCGCCGCGAGAAAGCTCTCGCGCTTATGGCCTCCGGTGTGACCATCTTCTATCCAGAAACCTGTGTCATTGATGCCGACGTCGAAGCTGGTGCGGATACCGTGATCGAACCCTTCGTTCAGATCTTGGGCGGCACGAAGCTTGGCGTTGACTGCCGGGTTCGTTCCTTTTCAGTGTTGGTGAATTCGGAAATTGGCGATGGCGTTCTCATCCGGCAAGGATGCGTTCTGGACCATGCTCGCGTCGGAGGTGGCGCGATGTTAGGTCCGTATTCTCATCTGCGGCCCGGCAGCGACATCGGGGAAGGCGCGCACGTGGGCAATTTCGTAGAGACCAAGAAGGCGAAACTTGGACGCGGAACCAAAGCCAATCACCTCAGTTACCTTGGCGACGCCGAAATCGGCGCGGGAGTGAACATCGGTGCCGGCACCATAACTTGCAACTACGACGGCGTGCACAAGCACACCACGGTGATCGAAGACGGAGTTTTCGTCGGCAGCGACTCGACTTTGGTGGCGCCGCTCAAACTTGCCAGGGGCTCTTACGTCGCTGCCGGCTCCTGCATCACCGACGACGTTCCCGAAGAGTCTCTGGCGCTAGGACGTTCCCGCCAAATCGTCAAGGAACACTGGGTCAAGCAGAAACGCGAAGGCCAGGTCGTCAAGAGCAGCTAGATGCCGGCTGCTTTGACGGCATGAGCCTTTTTAGCGATTGTGCGCCGAGATCACGCAATGACCCTATCTCCTATCCCTTCTCTCCCAAAAACTCTTTCAATCGAGTAAGCCCAGCCCGGCTTACTGGCAGTCGGCTGCCGTCGCCTAGAATCGCCACGTGCGAGTCCTTTCCATACGGCTCCAGTCGCGTTACCCGCTCCAGGTTGACCAGGTACGACCTGTGTATCCTCACGAAATTCCTGGGGTCAAGCGATGCCTCGAGGCTCGAAATCGTCTGTTGCTTCAAGTACTTCTTCCCCTGGCTGGCGAGGGCGACGTAGTCATCCTGTGCCTCGGCATAATCCAGTTTCGCGGCCGGGAAGATGTGCACCCGCGTGCCATCCTTAACCACCATCCGCTCTGCGTATTCCCCTGATCGTGCGGTTGCAGCCAGCTGCTCTGGACTAGCCGGAGGTTTCACGCCAACTCGTTGCTTCGCTCGTTTGAGAGCATCGCCCAACCGTTCTGCCCGGAATGGTTTCAGCAGATAGTCCACGGCGTGGACTTCGAAGGCCCGGATCGCGTGCTCATCGTAGGCGGTCGCGAAGATTACCGCTACATCGTTGCCGATTAGCTCGAGCACCTCGAACCCGTCGAGTTTCGGCATCTGGACATCGAGAAACATGAGATCCGGCTTAAGCTCCGCCACCATCTTGACCGCGTCAAAACCATTCGCGCACTCCCCCACGATTTCAATGTCAAGATGAGGCTTCAGCATCTCGCGAATGACCTGCCGCGCGAGGTCCTCGTCATCAACAATAAGGGTACGAATTATGGCGGACTGCTTCATGCTGTTTGTTGTGCCGGCAGCGACATCGACACCTGGAATCGCCCTTCTTTCGAGCTGACATCGAACTTGGCCTGCTTGGCATACATCGCATCGACGCGTTGACGCACGTTCTTCAGTCCGATATTCGCCCCCGCCCTGCGAGGCGCTTCCGGGTCGAAGTTGTTTTCAACCTCGATTGCCAACACGCCTGGTTCCCCGTTGGTGATCTCCAGCCGAATCCAACCGCCTTCGGTCAAAGTCGCAATGCCGTGCCGGATCGCGTTTTCCACCAGGGGTTGCAGCAATAGCGGCGGTACCGAGTACACCAATACGGTGGGCTCCACGCTTTCCTCGAGCTTTAGGCGCGCCCCGAACCGCATCTGCTCGACCGACAAATACGCGTGCACCAACTCGAGCTCTTCCCGTAAAGTAATTTGAGACCTCTCGCCTAAGCCCAGGGTCTTGCGTAGAAATTCCGCCAATCGAATGCACATCTCGCGCGCGGTTGCCGGATCGCTCGAGGTCAGCGCACTGATTGAATTCAGGCAATTGAAAATGAAGTGCGGATTGACTTGCGTTTTCAATGCCTTCAGTTCCGAATCTCGCGCCAATGCCTGTGCCTGCAACTCTCGCTTCGTAGCCTCGTGAGCCGCCTCGTTGGTCAGCAAAACATAGTGCAAAGCAACCGCAGTGAGATAAAGGAGTACTCCGCTGCCAAACAGCAGCGAATAAATCCGCCCCGCCTGTTGATCGAGAGGACCGAAGTAGGGCGTCGCCGAGAGCCCGACGGTAAGTCCTTTTGCGATGGCGATCCAAAGCAGACTTGCCACACCGCTCGCGATCAGCGGTCCCAGCCACCGGGTGGAATTGTCCAGGCGAAAACTTCGACACGTGTACCACGCCGAAAGACATACGAAGGCGTACACCAGAGACAAAGGTATGGCCAGTGCGGCCGCCCAGCCCCAACTCAGTCCTCCGGCCGAGGCGAACAAATACACCAGAATGGCTGAGATCGGACCCCATGCTGCGAGATAGAGCAACAGCCGACGAAAGTGGCCAAGAATAGGATGCATCGCTAGTTCTTGATCTCGATTCCGCCGAACACGGCAACGCCTTTCACGATCAGTGTTTTCGTTGGTTTGGTCGGATCCGGTTGAAAATGCCGCGTCTTGTCTTCGTAAGCCCCGAAGATGCCAGCTCCGGTTACCGTCACCATCCAATTCTCCGGGACGAGAATTTCTCCGCCGCCAAAGATCGCGGTGGCCTCGAGCACCACTTGCTCGGTGTCCATGTCTGCGTGTCTCAGATCGATTTTGTAACCTCCGAAAAGTGCAAACAGACTCCCACCCTTGAACTGTTTGGTGTTAACCTGGCGCTCGCCTCCGCCGAAAATATAGACGGAATCAAAGTGAGGGTTGGTGATGGCGGGGACCTTATCTTGCGTAAAGGCTTGCCACAACATTCCAATGCCGGCAATGATGATCGCCACCGGCCACAATTGCCAAAACTCTACGCGAAGGATTCCTGTCTGCTGCAGCTGAAGCATGATTCCAATCGCGATCAACACGCCACCCATAACGCGTCCACCGGCGTACACGATCTTGACCAGCCCAACCACGATGAAGATCATCGGCCAGAAATGCAGCGCGAAACCCCGAGGAAGATATCCGAGCTTTTCTAGCAACAGAACCGTACCCACGACGATGAAGACGACTCCGCCGATGACCGGACCTCTGTCAGGTTTGCCTGAACCGCACGTAAACCTTTCGACGGCGTTCATTTCGCACCTCCCATTCGCACTTCAGATCTCAGGCCGTCCTGACTCGAGTCAGATTTCGCGCTTTGCCACCAAACCACCACCCCCGCGGCGATGAGCAGCACCGGCCACCAGGCGACAACGTGCCAATTCACGAATCGGCTTAGCAGCTCGACGCAGGCCGCGCGCCACGCCCCAAGGCGCGTATCCGGCAACAGTGTACCCTCTAAAACTGCCATTCCCGCAAATGTCAATCCCGCCGCCATGATTGCATCCTGGTTCCACAGTGGACTTTGCCGATTGTTTGCCATCGCCGTTTCTCCTCTCGCTCAATGACGACAAGTTATCGGGAAGCCCAGTTGGGCGCTTCTCGGAATCGGCAAACACCGCCAATTCACCGGCAAGCGACTCCTATCGCTTGCCCGAGCCCAGCCAATCCTTTGCATTTCGCATCGAATGACATGGCACCAGAAAACAACCTGCGTCGCCGTTTCATACTTTGAAAGGCTTAAGTTGAGATGAAGCAGCGACATAGGAATCCAAGGCTAAAGTTTCAGCTGAAGTTGTTATGTCTCTGTTTTGCGGCCGCTAGTTGCCCGGCGGCTGATCTCCCGGATGCACCCACCGCGCAGCGCGATATTCCGTTCGACCAGGAGTTTGAGGAAGGGATTCGGCACCCGCGTTCGGAAGCGCCCCGCAGGTCTGCCATCGTCGATTGGAAGCCAATCGTAAATCAGACATTTGCGTTGCTGACGATGGAGCAGGCATTCCGCATGGTGCAACCAAAGACGCGCGATCACTTAGGCGGCAGATTCTTCGCCGATTGGTTTGCCTGTGTCGGCAACCTCCATGGCTGGAACGATGGCGACTCTGCTTTCACCAACTACATTGGACATCCCATCCACTCGTCGTGGGCGGCCTACATCGAAATCCACAATGACGCGCTTGGGCGCAATTTGGAATTCGAGAATAGCGGAAGATATTGGAGGAGCCGACTGCGCGCCCTTGCCTGGGCGGAGCTTTACGAGATTCAGTGGCATATTGGACCGATCAGCGAAGCGTCCATTGGACATGTCGGCCGACCCGGAACCCATACCCTGGGCTACGTGAACCTGGTCACAAGCGCACCCGGTGGATTCGGTTGGGTGGTGCTCGAGGACTGGCTCGATCGGCGCATTGTCAGGAGACAAGAGGCCGGCACAGTCGATTTGAGTAAGCGAAGGGTTTACCGGATGCTGTTAAATCCGAGCAAAGCCGTTGCTAATCTTTTGCGTATCAAGAAGCCCTGGTTTCGTGACTCTCGGCCGATTGATTGGGTTCCCGAGTCCATGCAAGGCAAGGACTAGGGATGCCAAAAGCAAGCGGAACCCCAAAAAAGAGGTTTCAAACTTTACATCAAGCGAGAAGTACGAACAGAAGTCATGTTTGAAAGGATGGCTCTTTGCGGAAAGTTTCTCCCACCCAACTGCAATGTCAGTTCTTCCTTTGCCTCCCTTGACTAGCGACTTGTGTCTGGCAAGTCCCCATCTACGGGCCTCATGAAGGCCGTTGTATGCTTGACGGCATGCCTCGACGGGGAAAAACTCCGAGAAAGCTCACTCCCCTGGAGGGACTTCCCGCAACTCGGTCGAGAAGCACTGTACCTCACGAGTTCGTTCTTGACGCCTTAGCGTCGGTTGCTCCTTGGACGCGTCCAATGTTCGGATGCACCGCGATCTATGTGGGGGAGAAGATCGCCCTGATCCTGCGTCAGAAACCCAGCTATGAGCGTGATAATGGAGTTTGGCTCGCGACCACGCACGAACACCACGAGAGTTTGCGCCAGGATTTTCCCAACATGCGGTCAATCGGGTTGTTGGGAGAGCCGGTCAGCAATTGGCAAGTTCTGCCTGCCGATGCCCCGGACTTCGAGGAATCTGCGATGCGCGCGTGTGAACTGATCATTGCCGGCGATCCTCGAATCGGAAAAATTCCGAGCAGTAAGCGTAAGAAGACCAAGGCCGTTCGGCCTCGGGCGCGATAACAGTGCCTCTGGCAGTTAACCAAAACGCATTCGATAGAGACTTCCGGCTATTCCACCCTAATTCTCCCTTGCGTGATCGGCGAGTGAAAACCTCCAACCATCAGTTCATTGCTTACTTCCAGGTGCGGATCATGCCGCAATGACCCTCGCTTCGTCGGTCGAAGGTAGTTGGTTCCCCAAGTTAACCTTAGCTTTGGTCTTTTCTTTTACGAGTTTGCGGCTGTGCAGAATTCCTGGTAACGCTTTCCCGCCCCGGTTTCCTGCTCATTCGGTATCGAACGGCTGCCAAGTTTTGCACTCCCTCGGCCCGATCGGCTGGGTCAACGGAACTCCCATTCGAAATCTCACGACGCCTTCTGATGTCGCACAGAAGTTCTTGCTTCCGTTCGCCGCCGGACTTGCCACGGCCACGAATTCCTGGCACAACAGCTTCGGACACGCCTGGGCGAACGTGAACCTGTATCCCGCTTTCTCGCACCACGTTCCCACCTTGCATTCCGGTTTAGCCAGAGACATGTCGAGAAGGCCAGCATGTTTTGGGGTGTAGACACCTGGGGTGTTCGGATCCGCTCCCAACGAAGCTAAGTCGCGGGCGAATCCTCGGGCCGGATAAGCGCTCGAATAGGCTGTCTGCGCGGTTACGATGCTACGCATGCTCCCGACGGCTGCCGCTTCATTGGCTGAGTTCTTGGCACGCAACAGATTCGGGATCGCTACCGCCGCCGCGATCAATATCGTGCTGGCATCGACTGCCTGGCTCATGCTTGCACCACGGATTGTCGTCTCATCGGCGTATGCACACGTCACCGCGGGACTACTCGCTGTCGCTCCTTGAAAGAGCGAGTTGCCGAGTTCGGGTGACAAGCGCGATAGCTGCATTCCCATCAGCCTGAGCACATCCTGGTAGTACAACGCCGAGGCTTGTGTGGAATGCCCGGGAGGCAGCGACGCCAGAAAAGCGCTCGACTTCGCCAAGGATCCACCCTGCCGGTGCAGGCGAACAGCCTCTCGAACTCTGGCGCCACTCGACCCGATCACGAGGTAGCCGTCGGCAAAGGCGTATCCGACTTCATTTGCCTTGGTCGGCGAAGGCACGGTTAGACTGTGGTAGGTTACTCCATCTTCTCTCGATTCCTGCGCCTGAAACGGAGCAACGGCGAGCAGCTTGGCGAATGTCTGCTCGACGCGCGCGACGTCCTCGACTTCGAGGATCGCCTTCCACGCCGGCTGATCTTTTTCTATGTCGTCTACCTCTAGCGTGATCTCTCCTCCTAGTTGGGCCAGCAGATCGTCCTTCAAGTTGATCCCAAGTCCCTGTTGCATTTGGTCCATCTGCGCGAGAGCATTCGGGTTCGCAGCTGTAACCAAACTCTGAACCTCGTCGAAGATGCTGCCCAGGTTTTTCAGCGCGATGCTGGCGACAAGAATTGCCCGGGGTGATGCGAAATCCAGGCTACGGAGATCACGAGGTGCCGCCAGCCATGAAGCCACACCCCGCCGCGGACGCGTGAAACTCAGTTCGCCTTCGCTGCTGGGTTGCCCGGGAAGCCCTCGGTGTTCCCACACCGCGTACTTCATGTCTCCAAAGCCTGTCTGTTGGAGAATTTGGCCCTGCTGCGGAGGCAGCGGCGCCTGCGCGAGGATCGTTTGCAGGTCAGCCCCGGCAATCACCGCCACCCCACCACCATAGCCTTGCTGCAAGCGTTGTCCGAATTCCTTCGAAGCAAATTCGCGCTTTCCCATATCCAGCTGACGGCTGAAATTCCGCACCGTCTCCAGATCCGGCGCCGCGATCACGAAATCCGGCCGCACCAAAACCGTAAATTGCCGGGGCATGGATTCGGTTGCTCCCGCGAGCCCTGATTTGTCGAGCACCCGCACCGTGGGTTTTGAACCAGCCGACGCGACTTGAACTGCGAAATCCAGTGCTTCTTTCAATCCCGGTTTGCGGACCTCGGCCAGCAACACAACCGTCGGGGATTTCGACTCGTTCAGGGACCCTGAGACGACAACCTCGTTTCCGACGTATTGAGCAAGGTTGCTGACCGCTTCGATGGCCACCTCAAACTGTGGGCCGTTCTTCGCCATCTCGGGACTTTGCCACCACTTTCGAAGCTGCGGACGCGATTGCCGCTCCTCGCGAAAGATCTTCAATGCCTGTCGGGCAGCGTCGCCATAGTTGGGAATGGCCGCGTAAAAAATGGTGGACGGCGGCAACAAAGCAAGCAAGCGGCTTTCCTGCCGCGGCTCTGGAAGCACGACTTCCCGTTGCAATCGGAGAAATACTTCGCCGAAGTCGTTCAGCGGATATTTGCCGAGTTGCTTCATTTGCTCGGGAGACGGCGCATCGTTCGCCCGCGGTTGGGCGGAGCTAGTGATAGAGGCTAGGAGGATGACCAGAGCAACGCCAGTCAACTGGCGCACGGAAGGTGTGTCACGATTCATTTGCTTACCCCTGCGCTGAAAAGCTCAGGATAGCAACGTCTTATCTACTCTCCGAGTGACGTTTGGGGGACGCACTATCGTAAGTAATTGTTGGTATAAGGGGCTGGCGAGGCAAGTTCACTCGGCTTACGCGCTGGCTTTATCGGTTAGCGGTAGGGAATCGGCAGAAGGGGAGTCGAGTTCCAACTGCTCCTGTCCGCTCAAAGCACTGACTTTCCCCCGGTATGTCTTGAGATGTCTTGAGGCGGTGTCAAAGGCTTCCTGCGCCTTGTTCAAGTTTTTACCGACATTTTCAAACTGGTTCTGGAAATGATCGAACGATTTCTGCGCCTTTGCCAGCTCCTGGCGGCTCTTCTCGAACCGACTCGCGACCTCGTACCACTTGTGCACCAGAGCAATGGTTTGCAGGGTCATCAGAAGGGTGTTGGGCGAAACCGGGAAAACGTGTTGCAGGTTCAGCCAATCCGCCAGTTCTCGGTTGCGGATTGCCTCCATGTATAACGTCTCGCTCGGCAGGTACATGAGCGCGATTTCTGTCGTCCCGTGCTCCGGCTGAATGTAAGCCTTGATGCGTTTGGTCTCGGCCTTCATTACGCGCACGAACTCCACGCGGGCTTCCTCGAGTTCTGATTCCTTGTTGCTTTCGAACAACCCAAGAATCTGTTCTCGCGGGAACTTGGCGTCGATCGGCAGACGGCGTTCCGGGAAGTTGATCATGGCATCCACTCGCCCACCACCATTCACCGAGCACTGCATTTCGAACATATGAGCTGGCAAGAAGTCGGAAAGCAAGCGCTCCAGACTGGCCTCTCCAAACTGTCCGCGCAGGTGCGGCAGCTTCAAGAGATTGTTCAGATCATTGATCGAGTGTCCCAGCGCTCCCACTTCGCGCAATTGCTCTTCTGCGGCTCTGAGGTGCTGCTGCACTTTTTCGAAGTGCGCAAATCCTTCCTTGATGTTTTGATCGAGCTTTGACTGCACCTGCTCGGTAATCGCCAGCAGCTTGGCGTCAACCCGCTCGCGAATGGTTTCGAGGCTCTCACCTGTCTGCTGATTGAGCCGCGCAAACTCCGATTTCAGCGATTCCGTGGTCAAAGCCAGAGAATTGGTCAGTTCTGACCGGGTTTCACCGAGTCTTTCAGCTTGTTCCCGGCGTCCTGCCGCCATCTGCTTTTCCACCGCGTTCCGGATCTCCCCGAAACCGCCATTCAGCCGATCCGAAACCTCCTGCCGTAGGTCGCCCTTGGTCTGCTCCAAGCGGGAGGCCAGGTCGGCCGTAGCCGAAGAAAATTGCTGGGTGAGAGCCTGTTGCAACTCGTCCGAACGCTGTCGAAGTCCTTTTAGCGCAGCAGCTTGCGAACTGTCGGAACGTTGGTACATCAACAGGGCCAGCAATTGGACGAGATTGACGGCAAGTAGCAGGCCAAGCAGCAACGGGAGGGAGGCCAATCGGTTATATCTCCGGTGTAATCGTGCTCAGCCCGATTGTAGAGACTATTCTTTTTGAAGCAAAGTAGTTTCTCCCGGGGGCATCTGGAACGTAGGCAGGAGCGTCTGAAGTGGCTGCTGGACGGGCATTTCAGGTACTCACAACGCAATGTTCTGGCCCCTCATCACGGTGATTTCGCTTCGCTTGGCTGCTGGCGCCGCCATGCCGAAAGCCGCAGCCGCAGACACCGCTCCACAGAGTTCGTGGCAGCAGGTCGCGCCCGATTCCGCTCCGGCTTTTGAGGCCGACGCGGAGCATCAATTACTGGAGCTCGCGAACGCCGAACGTGTCCGCGCCGGACTCGCGCCGCTCAAAATGGATGACGGAATGGTTCGCGCAGCCCGCGCTCATGCGGTGAAGATGGCTGCCCAGGAGCAGCTCTCTCATCAGTTTGCCGGGGAGCCAGCGCTCGCGGATCGCATCACGGCGACATCTGCGCTGCATCTGGATCGCGCAGGGGAAAACGTGGCAACGGCGCGGGACGCCGACGCTGCCCACCACGCACTGATGGCCTCCCCGCCACACCGCGACAACTTGCTGAGTCCTGGTTTCAATGTCGCGGGAATTGGGGTGGTCCGCAAAGGCGCACGGCTCTTCGTCGCACAGGACTTTGGCGACAGCATCGCGACCGTTTCAATTCAGAGGGCACAAGAGCTGGTTGAAGAAAGCGTCGAGCAATTGCGTGCGCAGGCGCACATGCCTCGCTTGACGCGGGCGAGTAACCGCCATACCTCAGCCAGTGCTTGCGCGATGGCTCAGGCCGACTCGCTCAGCGCGGCCGCTCCTCCTGCCGGAGGCTACATGCTCAAGTACACGAGCATGACGCCCGCGAAGCTACCGGAAAACATCTCCAAAGTGATCGCCCACCGTGGCCTCAAGACCTACTCCGCCGGCACCTGCTACGCTCGCACCCAAAAGTATCCCGGCGGCGCCTATTGGGTCGTGTTGATCTTCTACTAACCTCATCTGGCAGAGCGATTTGCACGCGGTACGAACGCTCTCCCTGCTGTACCTCGAGAGTGGCGGAATCTAAATCGCCCGAAGCACAACTACCCGGGAGCGCGAGGTACCGAACAAAGCCCGCAGCAGCGGGACGCGAAGGCCTTCGAACTAACTGCGCATACGTACCTGCTGGACGAGTACAATATGGGTATGCGTAGTGCCCATGTTTCCGGGGACGATTACCCGCATCGCGGGCTGACCATGCACGAGATGCCGGTGGGCGCGAATGTTCCCGGCCTGGTATTCGCAGTCGGAACCGCCTTGGTCTTCCTGTTCGCGATTCCAGCGCTTTGGTACGTGATTGCTGCTAGCGTCGTGGTTGGACTTTTGGTGTCCGCCCTTCTTCAGCTTTTTTATCGTAATCACCCCGACGAAGCCGAGCGTCTCACATTCAAGCTCTAGGTCAGGGAAGGCCGCTTCCAATTAATATAACAGGTTGGTTTCGGAAGGGAACTGGACCGCTTGCTCTATCTCACCCGCAAAGCTGAATTCGCCGCGTCGCACTATTACCACAATCCGGATCTTTCCCCGGAGGAGAACCGGCGGCTGTTCGGAAAGTGCAATAACCCCAATGGACATGGTCACAACTACGTACTCGAAGTAACCGTGAAAGGGGAAGTCGACCCCCGTTCCGGTTTTGTGGTTGACCTCAGGCAGCTCAAGGAGGTCATGAACCGCGAAGTTCTAGACGCCATGGACCACCGCTTCCTCAATAAGGAAGTCCCAGAATTTGCCACGCGCATTCCGACAACCGAGAACCTGGCTATCGCCATCTGGCAACGCCTCGCACCCAAGCTGAGCAACGCGAAACTCCATCGAGTCCGCGTGTATGAAAACCACGATCTATTCGCCGATTTTTATGGGGAAGAATGAAAAGCGAATCCTTGAAACGCAAGGAAAAGGGTCCTTGGAAGCCGTACAACCTGGCTTTCGAGCATTCAGCGAGCCGAGGCGTTTCATGACTCGATTTAGCCAGACGCCACCACCCGAATGAAGGCTTACCTCAATCGCCGCTATCGCTTCTCCGCATCGCATCGCCTCCACAGCGCCCAGCTGTCCGATGCCGAGAACCGTGCCACCTACGGAAAATGCAACAACCCCCACGGCCATGGGCATAACTACATTTTGGAGGTCACCGTCAGCGGCCGTGTCGATGAAAACGGAATGGTCTGCAATCTGGTCGATCTCGATGAGTGCGTCCACCGTAACGTTGTAACCAGATTCGACGTCGAAGATCTAAATATGCAGCCGGAATTCGCTATGTCCGTGCCTACGACTGAAAACCTTTGCACCGTGATCTACGATATTTTGAAGCGCGAGTTTCGTCAGGCGCATCTGGAAAAGGTGCGGCTGGAAGAGACAATGATGAACGCCTTTGAATATAAGGGGCGCTAAGTCACTCGGTCCATGACACCGGAATCGTTGAATGATTCGTTTTGTCAAATGAAGCCAACACTCGAAACCACGACTTTGACTTCGGCCTCATTCGAGGAATTGATGCGGGAGATTCTGGTCCGCCTGGGGGAGGATCCGAATCGCGAAGGTCTCCTCAACACACCTAGCCGCGTACACAAGGCTTTCAAGTTCCTCAGCAAGGGATACAACGAGGACCCGGAAGCATTGCTCAAAAACGCCCTGTTCACCGTCAGCTATGACGAAATGGTGATCGTAAAAGACGTCGAGATGTTCAGCTTGTGCGAACACCACATGCTGCCCTTTTTCGGCAAGGTGCACGTTGCCTATATCCCGAACGGCAAAGTCATCGGGCTCAGCAAAATACCGCGCCTGATCGAGACTTTTTCCCGCCGACTGCAAATTCAGGAGCGCTTGACCACTCAGATCGCGGAAACCATTCAGAAAGTGATTCAACCGCAAGGCGTCGGCGTGGTCATCGAAGCCAGACATCTCTGCATGATGATGCGCGGGGTCGAAAAGCAGCACTCGGCTGCGGTCACATCCTCCATGCTCGGCTGCTTCCGCGACGAGCAGGAGACGCGCCAGGAGTTCCTCTCCCTCATCCGACAGCGCCCTAACGGCGTGTGACCCTGGTCTCGCTCTGTTCCATCAAGCTAGGTCGTTCGAATCTCCGTGTTTTTGCCGAGGGCGCGTGACCTGGCCGGGGTTGGCCCTCCATTTGCCGCGCGCGCCATTCGGCCTTGGGGCAAATCGCGGGTTACATCTAAAATCTTTTTCAGCGATGAAAAAAGCTACTCCCATCCCTGTGACTCCGGCTGACGTCGAACCTGCGGCCGTTTCGCTCCGCGGGAAACTTGCGCTCGTCACCGGGGCGACTCAAGGCATAGGCCTTGCCACCGCCCAATCCCTCGCCGCTCAAGGATGTGACCTGATTCTGTGCGCCCGCAATCAAAGGCGCCTGGCTGCCGCGGAATCCCAGCTCTCGCGCACCCCAATCAGCGTGCAAACTCTTTCCTGCGATGTGCGCGACGAAAAAAGCGTCGCTTCCATGTTCGCAACCATCCGCAAAAAAGTTTCGCACCTCGACATCCTGATCAATAGCGCCGGAATCGCGCATCCTTTTAAGCCAATCACCAGCCTAAGTACGAAAGAATGGAACCAGGTCCTTGCCACCAACCTGACCGGCACGTTCCTCGTCACTCGCACCGCACTCCCCTTAATGTCCCGGGGCTCCTCGATCGTCAACGTTTTGTCTATGTCTTCCAAGCGCGCCTTCCCGAACCTAGGCGCCTATAACGCCTCCAAGTTCGGTGCCCTCGGCCTCACCAATACTCTCCGGGAGGAACTCCGTTCCCAAGGCATTCGCGTCATCGCCGCCCTCCCCGGCTCGACCGACACTCCTATTTGGAACACACTTTGGCCGGAAGCTCCCCGCCACAGGATGATGCGGGCCGAAACCGTAGCCCAAGCCATTGTTGCCGCCCTCAGACTTCCCCCGGACACGACCGTCGAGGAACTTGACCTGATGCCCACTGGGGGCGCGCTCTAGGTGATTTCCCCGACTTCGCCGAAAATCAGCTGTTCGCCGAAAATCAGCTTGCCTTCTCCCGGATCCTGGAGTAACTTGCTTGCCAACTTCGTTCTCTCCGAGGACTGGAGCAAACATGGGGCTCCGTTTCTGCCTGGTTGCGTATTGTCTGATCGCGTCGTTTTCCTTTTCCCAGACGCTTTCCGCTGCCCCGAACCAAACCGTTCCAGAACCTCGACCTTCAGCAAAACCTCTCGCTCACGATGGCAGCATCCGAGATATCGGTGCCATTGGCACTCGCAACCTCGGGTGCGGACGCGGCTTTGGCAATTGGTATAGCCTCGAGCGTCAAGTGGCCATGGGCAAACAGTACTCAGCCCAGATCGAATCGACTTCAAAGCTGGTGAAAGATGCAGCGATTGTCGAGTACGTCAACCGCATCGGTCAGAACCTCGTCCGCAATTCCGACTCGCAGATTCCGTTCACCATCAAGGTGATCGAGTCGGACGATGTAAATGCCTTCGCTCTCCCCGGCGGCTTCTTCTACGTCGATACCGGACTGATTCTCGCTGCAGATAGCGAGGCTGAGCTCGCTGGGGTCATGGCCCACGAAATCGCGCACGTTGCTGCCTGCCACGCCGCTCGCAGCCGCACCCGCGGACAGCTGATGAACATGGCGTCTTTGCCTTTCATGTTGGTTGGCGGTCCTATTGGCTATGCGGCGTACGAGGGGTTGACCATCGCGACTCCGCTAACCTTCTTCAAATTCTCACGCAAATTTGAGGCGGAAGCGGACTTCCTCGGGGTGCAATATATGTACAAGGCCGGCTACGATCCCCAGGCGCTGACATCCTTCTTTGAGAAAGTGAAGGCCATGGAGGGGCGGCATGAGAGCTCCATCGCCAAAGCCTTCCGCACCCATCCCCAAACGCCGGACCGCATTGTCAAAACTCAGAAGGAGATCGCAACCCTGCTTCCCCCAGAGGCGGAATACAAAGTGGACTCCTCAGAATTCCAAGACATCAAGGATCACTTAAACAAAATGGAAGGCGGCCTTCGGATTCATAGCCCCAACCGTCCTACCCTCAAGCGTCGTCCCAGCCTGGATGTTGCAGCCGGTGAATAGCAAGTCTCTCGCTCTCTGAAGACCGACCACCCGTGGCACTAACGAAGCTTCCCTTGCGCCAAATCCCTCACCAAGGTCAAGTCCGCTTCCAGGAAATCGTAGGTTGGCAAATCCTTCGGGTCGGTCCAAACGATCTCTCGAAAAATACGGTTTTCGAGCTCGCCGGAGTATTCGAGCACCTCGAAAAACCGCAACTCGACTGAATTCCCTCCGGGATACTTGTGCTGAATGCGTACAACCTCGTCGCGCACGACGGCCACAATGCCCAGTTCTTCATGCAGTTCTCTCCGCAGCGCATCGCGCGGTTGTTCACCCTCTTCGATTTTTCCCCCGGGGAATTCCCATTTGAGAGGCATGGGCTGATGCCGAGTGCGCTGGCAGATCAGAATCTTCCCGTTTTTCCAAATGAGTGCCGCCACAACGCGTTTCATAGAAGATCTGGTTCTGGTAATTGAGTAATTGGCCCCAACTCCTCAAGGGAGGACCGGTGCTCGCCCTCCTCGCGCTTCAATCTCTTCCATGGCCCGAGTTACAAGATTACTCAATGCGTTCCATGCATCGTAACCCTTCGACTTGTGGAAAGTACTCCGGGTGAATCGCAGCTGCCAGGGCTCGCAGGCCTTCGACCAATGTCGAGGCTGGCGTGTTGAGATACTCATCGCGAATGCAATACACGCGCCCCGCCTTTACTGCTGGGAGCTTCTGCCAGGAGCGCGCGCGAACCACTTTCTCTAGAGGAACCCGGTCTCCCGCACCACACCAGGCCGCGATCAGGACCTCTGGCTCTTCCGCCACAATCGTAGCCGGATCGATCTGTGCTCCCGGAGCTTCGATGAACTCTCCTCCTGCCACCGCAACCAGCTCGGCGACCCAAGGCTGGGACGCGATCAGAGGCTTGCCCCACTCTTCGCAGAACACTCGAGGCCGGGGAAGACCTGAGGTGCGCCGCTCTATATCTGCTATCTGCTCCCGCATTCGAAGAACTAACCTCGCACCTTCTTCTTTCGCGTCCACCAGGCGCGCCATAGCGCCAATATCAGAATAGATATCGGCAAGCTTCTTTGGCGCCAAGGCGAGAACCGGCACGCCAACTTTCAAGATTTCAGCAAGCGACTTCTCTTGGTAAGGAACCGATGCAATCACGAAATCGGGCTGGGCTTGACGGATCTGGTCTGCCTGGGCTGTCCATGAATCCGCGACCTGCGGGATGTTGCGTTCCTTCACCTCAGGGCAAACCGCCGCGCAATACTTCGTGCAGGCCACGAGTAGATCAAGTCTGCCTAGTTCGCGCAGAGTTATTGTCACGCTGGGCTGCAACGACACGATGCGGTGCGGATTGCTTGCGCCTGTCATCCCTGTAGTATGACAAACCTCAACGTAGGTTATGGTTTACGGGCTCAAGCGTGAAGGCGAAAACCCAACCCCGGGATGGCACCGCTTTGAGGGAATAAAATACTTCCGTGTATTCCACCCAGCTTCTCGATCATTTTGAGAACCCGCGCAATGTCGGTGTGTTGGATCGCGCTCACGCTACGGCGCAACTCGAGAATCCCGCCTGCGGAGACATTCTCAAATTGACCGCGTTTTTGCAAAACGACACCATCAGTGAAATCCGGTTTCAAGCAAAAGGTTGCGTTCCTTCGATCGCCTGTGGTTCGGCGCTGACGGAACTGGTTCGCGGGAAGAGTCCTCGAGAAGCTTCCACCCTCACCCGCGACGATATTCTCCTCGCGGTTGGAGGCGTCCCCCCAGCCTCCGGCCACGCTGCCCAACTCGCCATCGACGCCTTGCGATCTCTGCTCCTGCGCTTACAAGCACGGTAGTTCTCCTCCGTGGAGCGGCCCTTTCGAGTGTTATCTTTAGTCCTGACACCGATGGACGTCCTCACTCAACTTTTCGAGCAGCATTTTCATGCACCGGTGGTGCGAGTCCAGCCGCTGCAAGGCGAGCTGGGCGGTTCCGGCCGCCGCATCGTGCGCCTTCATGGCGAGCGTTCCCGGGCAATCGGAATTCTTTATAACGTGCGGGAAGAGAACGTCGCATTTTTGGAGTTCTCGCGTCACTTCCGCCGCCACGGCTTGCCGGTTCCCGAAGTCTATGCCGACGATTTGGCGCAGGACGCCTATTTGGAAGAAGATCTCGGCGACACGACGTTATTCGACTTGCTCTCCGCGAATCGCCGCGGGGAAGAGATCGCCCCCGTAGTCGTGGATGCCTATCGCAAGGCGGTTGAGTTCCTGCCCCTATTCCAAGTTGTCGCGGGCCGTGACTTGAATTACAAGGTCTGTTATCCCCGATCGAGTTTCGATCGCCAGTCGATCGCCTGGGATTTGAATTATTTCAAATACTATTTCCTGCGCCTTGCGGGCATTCCATTCAACGAGCAGGCCCTGGAACAGGATTTCACGCGGCTCAGCAAATTCCTGCTCAGTGCTCCTCACGATTACTTCCTCTATCGCGACTTTCAGTCGCGCAACATCATGCTCCGCGATGGTCACCCATTCTTTGTCGATTATCAGGGAGGGCGAAGAGGGGCTTTGCAGTACGATATTGCTTCCATCCTTTACGACGCCAAGGCCGATCTGCCGCCTGCTCTTCGCCAGCAGCTGCTCGACCACTACGTCGAGGCTCTAGGGAATCACCTCCCGCTCGATCGGGCCGCTTTCTTGCAGCACTACTATGGCTATGTCTATGTGCGTATTATGCAGGCCCTGGGCGCGTACGGCTTTCGCGGATTCTATGAGCGCAAACCCCACTTCCTGCAAAGCGTGCCTTATGCGTTAAAGAACATCCGCTGGCTGCTGCACAACGTGGAAGTTTCTGTGCCGTTGCCGACGCTCACCGACTGTTTTCGCGCGATGCTGGGCTCGGAGAAGCTTCAGCATCTCGGCGAAGAAAAACACAGCAAAGACGAAGACGGCCCTTCCTCTGCGCTCACAGTGAGGGTATTCAGCTTCTCCTTCCATCGCGATGGCATTCCCAGGGACGAAAGTGGCAACGGGGGCGGTTTTGTTTTTGACGGGCGCAGCCTTCCCAATCCCGGCAGGCAAGAGCGCTTCAAGCAACTTACGGGAAAAGATGCCGAGGTGGCGGAATATCTCGACCAGCAGGAGAGCGTCCACCGCTATCTCGCGAATGTGTACGCCCTGGTGGACAGCAGCGTGAGTGAGTATCAGCGGCGCGGATTTGCCAATCTCATGATTTCCTTCGGCTGTACCGGTGGCCAGCACCGTTCGGTCTATCTCGCAGAGCAACTAGCCAAACACCTTCACCCGAGGAATGGAGTTCGGGTTGAGCTCCGCCACACCGAACAGGAGAAGCTGGGCAGATGAAGGCCATGATTCTGGCCGCAGGTCTCGGAACGCGTCTTCGTCCGCTCACCAATGACCGGCCCAAAGCTCTCGTCGAGATCAACGGTCGCACACTGCTTGAGATCACGCTCGCTCGTTTGCGCAAGTTCGGAGTGCGCGAGGTAGTCATCAATGTCCACCATTTCGCGGACGTAGTGGCCAACTATCTGGCAGCAAACAGCAACTTCGGAATGCAGGTCGAGATCTCGCGCGAAGACGAGCGTCTTCTCGATACTGGTGGTGGTTTGAAGAATGCTGCGAAGTTCTTTCTACGGGACTCAGCCGACCTGCCGTTTTTTGTGCACAACGTGGATGTCGTCAGCACGATCGATCTCGAAGAGATGCTTCGCCTCCATCGCCAGCATGACGCGCTGGCCGTTCTGGCAGTTCGGAATCGCAGCAGCTCCCGCTATCTTCTGTTCGACGAACATTCCGAACTAGTCGGAAGGCGGGTTGCGAAAGATAGCGCGCCGTCCAACGCGGAGCTCGTGCGACAGGCAAACCATCCCGAGGCCCTGGCTTTTTGCGGTATTCATGTGATCTCGCCGCGGCTGCTCGCCCGCATGACCGAGACCGGCGTTTTCTCCATCATCGATGCGTATCTCCGTCTGGCCGGCGAAGGAGAGAGGATTCTTGCCTTTTCCGCCGATCACTACTACTGGCGCGACCTAGGTCGTCCCGAGCATCTCGTAGAGGCAGCTGCGGATATCAATCATGGGAATCTTGTTCTGCCGCCTCTCGGTGATCGGTAACCTGCCCGAGTAACTGGCGTAATTTGTGGGGAATCAGTACCCATGCGAAGCTGATTTCACGGCACGTCTCCCCGTCGTGCCAGAGGTATTCATAAGGTTCCGCGCCCCGGTTGTGCGCCACTTCGTCATGGAACATTTCGTCCTGAATTCGACTTTCGGTACCTTTAGCACGGCGTTAATCTGGGGCGGCCTGGCAGTGGTGGCCGCGATCTTCGCTTTTCTCATGATCTCCGAAAGCAGCTCTGGCGTTCGCCCACCCGGATGCCAACGTGGACCCGCCAGCAAAGTCGTCCGCTAAGCCTGGCCCCTCACGGGAGGATCTTTGCGAGAGCGCATTGGCGAGATACAATCCGCCCATGGAAATCAAGCACCTGGTTTCGAAGTACGTCTATCGCATCGAACCGAAACCTGAAGGTGGATTCATTGCTCGCGCCAGCGATGCCAACGTTCCGCCCCTCGAAGCCGCTACCCGCGAAGAGCTCCAAGAAAAAATTCAGTCCACAATTCTTGCCGGCTTGGGCACCGATTTTCCTGGCCTGAAACTTTCCTCGCACGCAAGCGAGCTGAAGTTCGCTTTTCATGTGGAGAAGCAGCCTGATGGGACTTTTGATATTCATTCTTCGGATACGGCCTCGGGCCCCTTCAACGCTCCTGACCACGACCAAGTCGAAAGCCACTTCGCCGAGAAGCTGATTTCGTTTGTGGGCAAACACATGCTGCAGGATGCTCCCGAGGGTTGGCGCGCTCAACTCGCGTCCGGCGACATTAAGGTCTTTGTCCATAAGAGTTCGGGGTTCACGATAAAGACCAAAGAGGACGGCCATGCTGCGGAATTCAGGTCTCTGTCCCAACTCTTTGGCGATACGCAACAGGGTGCTCGGCCGACGTCTTCGTTGGGCCCCGGCAACTCCGACGAAATCGTCTCCAACTCGCCGGCCAGCTTCAATACGCAAAGCACTCCCATTGACTCTTCGCCTATTACTCCCGGGAGCGAAGGTGCAGGCAAATTCCTCCGCATCTTGCTGGTGCTGACAATTTTGGCGGCGGTCATGTTCTTTTTTTTGCGTCACCATTGAACGCGCTTGTGCCCCTGTGCGGCTGGCCGGGGTGGGCCCTTCGGCTGGGAGATCACTTGCCAACCGGCGCTGCGCTTAACAGATCCACAAACATTGCGTAGAATTTCTCGCGATCAAGATCATCCTGAATCTCGACC
>Ga0068859_100000781_pt1 | contig 32135 bp, 27 predicted proteins | sample KBSSwiS22_FD_66585 | JGI IMG/M metagenome (GOLD analysis project Ga0068859, IMG submission 66585) | Switchgrass rhizosphere microbial communities from Kellogg Biological Station, Michigan, USA - KBS Switchgrass S2-2 | ecosystem: Host-associated > Plants > Roots > Rhizosphere > Soil ...
GACTCGGAAGTCGGCCGCGTGCTCGCGATACGGTCGAGTGCTTGTACGCGTTAGTGGCCCGCCGGAATCACGTGCGCGACTTCGGCGTGGCCTGCGACGCTGAGGCGCCAGCCGAGCAATGCTTTCTCGACGGTGACTTCAGGCGCAGGCTCGCGCGAAGTGACGAAAGGCTCGTCGTCGCGGATCTCCCAGCGCTGTCCGTTCTCGAGCGTCAGCACCGTACCTTTTTCCCAACCCGTGAAGTTGCCGACGAGACGACTCGTCGTCGTTCCGCTCGTTGCACCCGCAGCGGGTGCAGTTGCGACCGGCGTTCCCGCCGCGACCACGGGCGGACACGTCATGCCGTGCGCCTTCATCCAGTCGTTGAGTCCGCGCAACTGATCCGGCGACAGCTTGTCGAGCCCGAAGCGTGTGAAATCCTTGAACGACATGCGCTCCTCGAGCGAGGACGCGTCGTCCGCGTAAGCGTGCGTCGCGGCGGACGCAAGAGTCATGGCGAGGGGCAGCAGAAGTCGAAAAAAACGCCGAGTCATGAAACGGTTCTCCGTGGGTGGTCGTGTGTCGATCGAAGCAAACCGAACAGGCTAGGCAGGCGATTCAACGTTTTTGTTACAGAACGTCTTTGCATAGAAAAAGATCGTGTAAATAAGTGTTCAGGCGCGAGCGATCGTTCGCGCCGCCGAGGCGGGCGGGCGTGCCGAACCTGACCTCGACCTCGAACGTAAAGAAGTCGTCGCGCATCGCGAAGGCGAGTCATTCATCGAGCGCATTCGATGCGGCCAACCGCGGGACGCATGCGCGATTGCTGAGCGCATTCCTCGCGCTGTCAAGCATCGACGTCGGTCTCGATCCACGCCTCGAACCCGTCACGGGCGAGCCGCTCGAAAGCGTGTTCGACCGTTGGATCAAGGCCGGCGTACTCAAGCGCGCCGACGCGATTGCCGCGATCTCGAAATATTGTTCGAACGACGAGCTCACGCTGAGGCTGCGCGAGATCGGCGTCAACGCGAAGGGCACCAAAGAAGTTCTGGCGGGTCGTCTGCTCGACAACGATCCGGACTTCGCGCGGCTGCGATTTCCGGAGGCGTACTGCGCTCCGACCGGAAACATCGTTCGGGACGTCGGCGTCGCCATCGCCTCTGCGCCGCGCGTGTCCTCACGCAGCGTGCTGCAATGCCTTCGCGATCGCGACGTCGAAGCTGCGATCGAACGCATGATCGAGCTGCGCGTCAACGATCCTTCCTGGACGGCTCCTGCGACTTGGCAGGTTCCGCGCTATCTCGACGAGATGACGCCGCTACTGCGACGCATCTTCACCGCATGGCCGAACGCGCTCGATCCGGTGCCCGACGGAGCGCGCGGCACGTACCGAATCGCGGCGGCGATGATGGCGCTGCACGAAAGTCCGTGCTCGCCCGATTGGATCGATGCGAAAGGTCCGACGCGATTGCGCATGACCGGCGAGCAGATCGCGCGCATGCTGCTGCGCGCCGCGCAACACGACATGCGCAGAGAACGCTGGCGCGAGGCCGGCATCACGCACGTCGCTGTCATCTTTTCGCACGCGCCTTGCGCCGCATGCAGCAAGCTGCAGGGCAGGGTGCACAATCTCCGTGGCCTGCCGCTGCTTCCGTTGCGTAATTGCACGTGCGAAGGCGGGTACTCGGGACACATGGTCGCGTATCGCAAATCGAAGCGATCGGAAACCAGTACGAACCCTCGGAATTTCGCGTACGAGAATTCCTACAAGTTTGCCGTAAACCGCATTGTGTAGCGGTGTGCGCGCTTTCTCTTGCGTAATCGAACCTTTATGCCCTTCACCGCGGCGCAGATCATCGGGGATACAGTGCGATGGCGCGGGGAGGGACCGATCATGGTCGAATTCGACAAGGGGCCGCCGCAGGCGTTTGCGCAGTTGTTTGCGCAGTGTCCGGACTACGGGCCGTTGAAATCCCACTTCTGGTACGACTGGGGTCCGATCTTCTATCGCGGACGCCTGGACGGTTCTGCGAAAGTGCTGTGCATCGCATCCGATCCGGGTGCGACCGAGCGCATCGCCGGACGCACGCTGGTCGGCGACGCGGGGCAACGCGTGCAGGGTTTTCTGACGAAGCTCGGTTTGACTCGATCGTATCTGTGCCTCAACGCGTTCTCGTTCGCGCTGATACCGACGCAAGCGGCGCAAGGCGACGACGTGCTCAAGGAACCCGCGCAGCTTGCGTGGCGCAACGCGCTGTTCGACAAAGCCAAGAAACAGGCGCTCCAAGCGATCATCGCGTTCGGTGCGCAGGCACGTCGCGCGATGGATCTTTGGCCCGGCAAGGGTGCGACGCCGTTGATCGCGATTCCGCATCCGAGCAGCCGCGACGAGAACGAGCTTGTCACGCGCTGGCGCGAAGCTATCGTGCAACTCCGCGCGATCGTGACGCCCGACGACGACGCGGGCGCGCTGCCGGCGAACTACGGTGCGACGTTTCTCGAAAGCGACTACGCGCCGATTCCGCGGCGCGATCTGCCGTTCGGCGTTCCCGCTTTCATGGGCGATGACGCGTGGTTTCGCGCGCAGACGCCGCCGCAGCACGGCGGCGTCAAGCGGCCGAACCCTGACGATCGCCATACCTTGATCTGGGTCGCGCCGCGACCGGAGGCCGACGATGCCTGAAACGGCGCGGAGCGCATGGCGGGGACGCATCGTGACGTTGGATTCGCACGATACCGTCATCGACGACGGCATCGTCTACGTGCGCGACAACCTCATCGCCGCTGTGCAGCCGGCGGGCGAGGGCGCGCCGGAGGATTTCGACGAAGTTTCCGTGCGCCGCGTCGGCGGCACGATTTATCCGGGCCTCATCGATTTGCACAATCATCTGTGCTACGACGTGCTGCAGCTTTGGCAGGTGCCCAGGCTCTACACGAATCGCGATCAGTGGGGAAAGCATCCGGACTATCCCAAGCTGATCAGCGGACCGATGGGCATGCTTGGCAAGAGCGAAGGATGTCCAGAGGCCGTCGCGCGATTCACCGAATGCAAGGCGCTGCTCGGCGGCGTCACCACCTCGCAAGGCATCAAGCTCTTCAGCAACGCGGGCATCAGCAAGTATTACCGCGGACTTCTGCGCAACGTCGAAATCTCGGACGGCGCGGATCTGCCTGCCGCGGCGGCGAAGATCAGCGACGTCGCCGCGGAGAACGCGTCGGAGTTCCTCGAAAGTCTCGAACGCGCATCGTGCCTCTTGCTGCATCTCAGCGAGGGAACCGACAAGCGCGCACGCGATCATTTCCTCGCGCTTAAGCTCGCTAACGGCGAGGTCGCCATCACCAAGGCCCTCGCTGGCATTCATTGCGTCGCACTGAAGCGCGAAGATTTCGATCTCCTCGCCGATCACGGCGGCTCGATGATCTTCTCGCCGCTCAGCAATCTGCTGCTGTACGGTGAGACCGCCGATGTCGAGGCCGCGCTCGCCGCCGGCGTCACGATGGGCATCGGCTCGGACTGGTCGCCGACGGGCAGCAAGAATCTCCTCGGCGAGCTCAAGGCCGCGCATGCGTATTCGCAGGCGAAACGAAACGTGCTGTCGCCGCTGCAGATCGTGGCGATGGCGACGCGCAATGCCGCTCGCATCCTGAAGTGGTCGGACGCGGTGGGCTCGATCGAAGCGTCGAGGCGGGCGGACTTCATCGTGGTCGACGATGCGGACGAGGATCCTTACCTGCATCTCATCCGCGCCAGCGAAGCCGACATCCGCCTGGTCGTGATCGATGGCGTATCGCGATACGGCTTGCCGAGCCTGATGCACATCGGAGCAGAGCGCGAGCTCGAATCCTGGCGCGTCGGCACCAGCGATCGGTTGCTGGATCTCAGCATTCCGTCGACGTCGCAGTTTCTCAATCACGTAACGCTTCGCGAAGCGTGCGATCGCCTGACCCATGCACTCGCGGATCCGCATGCGACGACGATCAGATCCGCGGCGGCTACTTTGAAAGCGAACCGCCACGGCAAGACGCAGTGGTTCCTGGATCTGGATCACGAAGAGACGCACGAGTCGATTCGTCCGCGATTCAAGACTCAATACGACGCTCCGAAGAAGATCGTCGAAATGCGCGCAGTGGGGACGGCGGCGCGGCCGATGGCGGCGCAACTGGTGCCGCTGACGCTCGATCCGATCACCGCCGTGGACGACAAGACGTTTGCGGAGCGCTTGTCGACGCAGGGCAACGTTCCGAAGCCCATCAAGGAAGCGCTGATCGATCTGTATTCGTGATTTCCGCGGCGACTCGCCGCGGCCTTTGTTCTCGCAGAACAAGTAGAGGAGGTTGCCATGTCCGGTTCGATCCCTCGTCCTGGCTCGCCGTATCGGCCGAAACAGGAACGTCCCAGTCATATTCCCGGTCGCGTCATCGTGCGCTTCAAGGACAGCAGTGTCCGCGCGCCGGCGATGGCTTTGCAGGCGCGCGAGATCAGCGCGAGCACCGCGACGGGACGTCTCGCCGACGTCGTTCGCGCACCGTTCCAGTATCTCGTCGACAATGCCGGCTTGAGCGACGTGCGTGCTTTGTTTCCCGATGCCGAAGGCCTGCGTGCTTCCGCACGCCGCGGACCGATGGCGTTGATGGAAAGCGTCTCGAACGCACCGGTGCCCAAGCTTTCCGGCATCGTGATCGCGGACATCGACCCAAAGCGCGCGCAGCACGCGATCAAGGCGCTGAAGGCATCGAGCGCGGTCGAATTCGCCGAGCTCGCGCCGACACGCTGGCTGTTGGCGAGAGCGAACGCGAAGCAGCGCGCCGACAATGTGCAGTGGTCGCTGAAGGCAATCGGCTGGTTCGACGCGAACCGGCCGGATGCCAGCAAGACCTACGTCGGCGTGCTCGATACCGGCGTCGACCGCAATCATCCTGCGCTTCGGGGACGCGTCGCGGCGTATCGCACCAACGGATTTTCGACGAAAGACCTGATCGGGCACGGCACGCATGTCTGCGGCATCATCGCCGCGAAAGACAACCCGAAAGTAGGAATGCGCGGCATCACGGATGCCAAGCTCAAGGTCTGGAAGATATTTCCGGACACGCCCGACTCGGACGGCGATTTCTACGTCGACGTCGAGGTGTATCTGCGATCGCTCGGCGAAGCGATCTCCGCCAACGTCGGCGTGATCAATCTCAGCATCGGCGGAAGTGCATCCTCGAAAGCCGAAGCGGTGCTCTTCCAGCAATTGCGCGCGGCCGACGTCGTTGCGATCGCCGCGATGGGCAACGAATTCCAGGATGGAAATCCGGTCGAATATCCGGCCGCCTACAAAGGCGTCTCCGGCATCGGCGCGGTCGACGTCAATCTGCGCCGCGCGCGCTTCTCCAACACCGGACGGCACATCGCGGTGATGGCGCCCGGGGTTGGCATCATTTCCACCGTGCCGACGGCGAAGTCGCCGTTCCGGGACGAAACCGATTACGCAACCTGGGACGGCACGTCGATGGCTTCGCCGCACGTCGCCGCCGCGGTGAATCTCTTGCTCGCAAAATTTCCCGGATTGCCCGCAGCAACGGCGGTGAGTCGGCTCAAGAGCAGCGCGCGCAAACTCTCGGGCATGGGCGGCAAGAGCTACACTAGGGAATACGGATTCGGTCTCGTCAATTTGGTCAAACTGCTGAAATAACCGATGAAGCTGCAGTTGCAGATCACGAAGGACGCGACGGCGCACGACGTGCGCCGTCTTGTGAAAACCGCGAAAGCTTTGGGCGCGACGAATCTTCGTGCGCTGTTCCCCGGCGCCAACAATCCCGATGCGCTGAAGCGCCTCTTCGTCGTCGACGCGCCCGACTCTCTGGATGCCGAGCATCTGATCGCGTCGCTGAACAAAGAGGACAGCGTTCAGTTCGTAGAATCGGAGAGTGCGCGCAAGCTCATCAAGCCGATGCCGTCGAAAGGGGGGAAGGGCGCGTAGCGTTCAAACGCTCGCTGCTCTCGGCATTACTCGAATCCATTCGCGAAGATCAAGTCCGAGAACGCGCCAACCGTCTATAGCGGCGTGCCCAAACGTCCACGTGGGGGCTTATGTAGACAATCTCGTGGTAACGATTGCTTCTTGAGGCTGCGCTGTAGTCGGTAGTGGGATCGTTTTGAGCTCGCTGCGCGACAGCTCATCGAGTGAAAGAGAGTCACCGGTCACGAAAACGCGCGAATTGTGCGGAATTCGGTTGCACAGAGAGGTTACGCGACGTCGTCAGCCGAGTCGCGCTCACTTGGCACGGACGGTGCACCTCTTGATTCATGAAAATCGAGCAAAAAAGTTGGACACAAGCCGGCGGATGGGTAACTGCTTCGCCGGACACGCTGGCTGGGTCTGCCCAGCTCGTCCTGGTATTCGGCGCCACCGCTGTCTTGCGCGATGCGCAGTTGGTGGATCCGATCCGAAAGTTCTATCCCACGGCGCACATTCTGGGTTGTTCCACCGCCGGCGAGATCTGTGGCGTTCAGGTCTCGGATGATTCGCTGGTAGCCACGGCGATCCATTTCGAGCATACGCAGATGCGCACCGCCGAGGTGAGCCTGAACGAATACCCGGACAGCGTGCAAGCCGGAGCGCAGCTCGCGCAGATGTTGCCGCAAGCCCTGCGCACCGAGAACGCGGCCGAGGAGCAAAAGCTGGCACACGTGCTGGTGCTTTCCGACGGCCTGGGTGTCAACGGCAGCGATCTTGTCCGCGGTATGCAGAAATCCCTGCCGAACGGCGTGGCGGTAACCGGCGGTTTGGCCGGCGACGGCGCGCGATTCAGCGAGACCCTCGTGTTTAGGAACAATGCGCCGGAGAAGGGCGCCATTGCGGCAATAGGACTTTACGGTAGCCGAGTGAAGATCGGTTTCGGCTCACTCGCAGGTTGGGACCCGTTCGGTCCGGAGCGCCTCGTGACTCGCTCGAAAGGCAATATCCTTTTCGAGTTGGACGGACGGCCGGCGCTGGCTTTATACAAACAGTACCTGGGCGAGCACGCCAAGGGCCTCCCCGCGACCGGGCTGCTGTTTCCGCTGAGCATGCGCATCGCGCCGGGCGAAGCTCCGCTGGTGCGCACCATCCTGTCGGTCGATGAGCAGCTGCAGAGTCTGACTTTCGCAGGAGACATCCCCGAAGGCGCGCATGTGCGCTTGAGCAAGGCGAACTTCGACCGGCTGATCGATGGCGCGATCGGCGCTGCCGAGGCCAGCCGCGGTTCCGTCGCTCCGGAGCTCGCGATTCTGATCAGTTGCGTGGGCCGCAAGCTGGTTCTCAAGCAGCGCATCGAAGAGGAAGTAGAAGGCGTGCGCGGCATATTGGGCGAGAAGGCCGTGCTGACCGGCTTCTATTCCTACGGCGAGATCGCCCCGTTCGTGCTGGGCGAGCGCAGCGAGCTGCACAACCAGACCATGACCATCACTACAATTGCCGAGACTTGAGCATGGCCGCCAAACAAAGCTTGCTCAAACGCCAATTGAAGCGCTTCTTCGGCGAAGCATTCGACATTCCCGAGGAGTGGCAGGGCTTCATCGACGCAGTCGACAGCGCTTACACCGAATTCGACGTCGACCGTGAACTGATGGAACGCTCGCTGGAAGTGAGCTCGCAGGAATTGCTGGAGTTGAACTCCGAAATCCGCGCGATCCTCCAGGCGATTCCCGATCTGGTATTCCGTCTCGACGCGCACGGCACCATTCTCTCGGTCAAGGCGGGAGCCGGCGGCGCCATGCCTCAGCAGGAGGAGATGCCGGGCAAGCGCATCCAGGAGTGCTGGATCAAATATTCGGGGAACCGTTTCTCAGAGGTGTTGCGCCGCGTGATCGACGAGAAATCGATGATCAGTATCGAGCACACCCAGGGCGCCAAAGGGCTGGAGTCGTTCCACGAGGTCCGCCTGGTGCCGCTGCTGCATGACCAGGTGGTTGCCATCTCGCGCAACATTACGGATCGCAAAAGCGCGGAAGCCAAGCTCGAGCAGATGCACAAGCAGCTCGCCGATGCGTCGCGCCAGGCCGGCATGGCTGAAATCGCCACGAACGTGCTGCACAACGTCGGCAACGTGCTGAACAGCGTCAACGTCTCCGCCAACCTGGTCACCGACAACGTCAGAAAGTCCAAGATCTCGGGCCTGGCCAAGGCGATGGCATTGCTGCGCGAGCATGAATCGGATCTCGGCGCGTTCCTCAGCGAAGATCCCAAAGGCAAGCTGGTGCCGGACTACCTGGCACGACTCGCAGAGCACCTTCGCACCGACCAGGAAGCCACGCTGAAGGAGCTCGAATCGCTCCGCGGCAACATCGATCACATCAAGAAAATCGTTTCAATGCAGCAAAGCTACGCTGCGGTCTCGGGTATCAGCGAAACCGTGAACGTCATCGACTTGGTCGAAGACAGCCTGCGCATGAACGAAGGCTCATGCAGCCGTCACGGCATCGAGACGATCCGCGAATATGGCGAGGTGCCGCCGATCAAGGTGGACAAGCATCGCGTGATTCAGGTGCTGGTGAATCTTCTGCGCAATGCCAAGCATGCCTGCGATGATTCGGGACGCTCCGACAAGCGCATGACGGTGCGGGTAAATAGCAGCGACAGGCACATCAGGATATCGGTGAGCGACAACGGTGTCGGCATCGAGGCGGAGAACATGACGAAGATTTTCAATCACGGTTTCACCACCCGCAAATCCGGTCACGGTTTCGGCTTGCACAGCGGTGCCTTGGCCGCAAAGGAAATGGCAGGTTCACTGAGCGCGTACAGCGACGGCCCGAAACAAGGTGCGACTTTCACCCTCGAGCTGCCGCTGCAACCGGCACAGGAATCAGCATGAACCTCCAAACCGCCACCACCACCAATCGCCGCGTCCTGATCGTCGATGACAACGAAGCCATCATCGAGGACTTCAGGAAGATCCTCTGCGCCGGATTGGACGGCAACGCTGCGTTGTCCCACACCGAGGCCGCCTTGTTCGGCGACAACGATGGGCGGCCTCAACTTCCCCAATTCCAGGTCGATGGCGCCTGTCAGGGAGAGGCCGGTTTCGCCCTGGTCGAGCAGGCGCAGCGCGACAACCGGCCTTACGCCATGGCATTCATCGACATGCGCATGCCGCCCGGTTGGGACGGCGTCGAAACCATTGCTCGCATCTGGGAAAAAGATCCGCGCTTGCAGGTGGTGGTCTGCACGGCCTACTCCGACTACTCCTGGGAGGAAATGTCCGAGCGCCTTGACCTCGGCGACAGGCTGTTGATCCTGAAGAAGCCTTTCGACAACGTCGAGGCCTACCAGCTGGCCAGCGCGCTGACGATGAAATGGGAGATGACGCAGCAGGCCGAAGCGAAGATGAGTTCCCTGGAGGAAGCGGTGCGCACTCGCACCCATGCGCTGCAGACTGAAATTGCCGAGCGCAAGCTGCTTGAGATCAAGCTGGAGCAATTGAGCATTACCGACCCGCTCACCGGGCTGGCCAACCGCCGCCGTTTCGCCGATACGCTCGCCGCAGAATGGGGAAGGGCGCAGCGAACACAGAAACCGATCGGCCTGGTGATGATCGACATCGACCATTTCAAGCTATACAACGACCGCTACGGGCACATGGGCGGCGACGCCTGCCTGCGGCTGGTCGCCTCGGAGTTGGCGCGGACCACGCGTGGTTGCATGGATTTGGTGGCTCGTTTCGGCGGCGAGGAATTCGCGGTCGTCTTGCCTGAATTGGACTACGCGGCAACCCACGAGGTGGCGCAGCGCTTCTGCGCCGCGGTTGCCGCACTCAATGAGCCGCACGCAGCCGCCGAACGTGGCTTCGTCACCGTCAGCGTCGGCTTCACATCCATCGTGCCGTCTGCGAACTCTCCTGCCGAGGAAGAGCTCGTTGAACTTGCCGACGCAGCGCTGTATGAAGCCAAGCGCTCGGGTCGCAATCAGGCGATGGGCAGGAAGCCGGCTTGCGTTAGAGCGCTGCTGGAAAAGTATGAGCGGCCAATCGAAGCCGCGGCGTGAGCGGGGCAGGGTGTAATGGCGCAGCGAGACATGCCCCTTAAAAGCCCCCGGCGCTTATTGACCGCTGTAGCGACCGGGAGTGAGGGAATTCCCCGACCGGACACGGCGTATAACCTGTTGTGGGAAACCACCACGGATGTGGTCGTCTTGCTTGACGATCGAGGGTGCATCCTTTACGTCAATCCCGCGATCAATGACGTGTTCGGCTATACGCAGAGCGAGCTCGTCTCCCGCTCGATCGCGACCATTCAGCCCGAGCAGCTGCGTGAAGCCCACGCTGAAGGCATGCGCGGTTACCTCAAGACCGGCAAACGCAAACTGGATTGGCGAAGTGTCGAGACCATGGGGCTGCATCGCGATGGCCACGAGTTCCCCATCGAAATCAATTTCAGCGATATGCTCGTCGATGGCCGGCGCGTCTTTGCCGGATTCATCCGCGACATCACCGCTCGCAAAAACGCGCAGACTGCGCTCAGCGACAGCGAGCAGCGCTTCCGCCACCTGGCTCATTTCGATGCTCTGACCGGTTTGCCGAATCGTACATTCCTCTGCGAGCATCTCGCGGAATGTCTGAATCGTCCACTGCCTGAGCGGCCTGCGCTTTCGTTGCTATTGCTGGATCTGGATAGTTTTAAGAATGTAAATGACGGCATCGGTCACGGCGCCGGCGATCTCCTCTTATGCGAAGTCGGGCGACGGCTTCAGCAGTGCGTGCGAGACGGCGACGTCGTTGCCCGACTTGGAGGCGACGAGTTTGCGGTCATCCTGAGGAATTCGGGCGACAAAGGGCGCGCTGCCGAACAGATGGCCGCACGCATCCTCAAAGTCATCGAATGGCCCTGTCGTCTGCAAGGCGATGAAATTACGATGTCCACGAGCATCGGCATCGCGCTCGCGCCACGGGATTCGACCGACGCGGATACTCTTCTCAAGTATGCCGAGACCGCAATGTACGCGGCGAAGGACAAGGGCCGCAACGGCCTGTGCTTCTACACACCCGAGATGAACCAGCGAGTCATTCGGCGTCGATCGTTGGAAGCGGCATTGCGACGTGCCATCGACACCGATCAGTTCGAATTGCATTTCCAGCCGCAATGCTCGGCAAAGACAAAACGGTGCGTCGGGCTCGAAGCCTTGCTGCGTTGGAATTCGCCCGAGGACGGCTTGGTCTCACCCGCGGATTTCATGTCCGTCTTGGAAGAGACCGGCCTGATCGTGCCCGTCGGAAGATGGGTGATAAGAAGAGCCTGTCAGCACATCGCCGCTTGGCGTGCCGCGGGCCTGCCGATCGTTCCGATCGCGGTGAACGTCTCTGCGCGCCAGTTTCGCGATCGCGAGCTCGCCTCGGATATCGAATTTGCGCTGCAAGACTACGAGGTATCGCCGTCGCTGCTCGAAGTGGAGATTACGGAAACGACGATGATGTCATCCTTGGCCGATACCGACCTCATACTCGGCCGTCTCAAGGTGCTTGGCGTCGGCATATCGATCGACGATTTCGGAACCGGCTACAGCAGCCTGGCTTATCTCAAGCGGTTCCCAATCGACACGCTGAAGATCGACACCGCATTCGTCCGAGACATCGCGACCGATCCTGACGACGCGGCGATCGTCATGGCGATCATCAGCATGGCTCATACGTTGAAGCTCAACGTCGTCGCCGAGGGAGTCGAAACGGCAGGCCAAGCGGAGTTCTTGAGTACGAACGGCTGCGACTATCTGCAAGGGTATTTCATAAGCGGGCCGTTATCTCCCGTCGACACCGTCGCTTACCTGTCGTGCAATAGCGATCAGCACAGCATCCGAACGTAAGCCGGCGGTGACTGCCGGCGCGCATGCCGCGTCATGCCGGCATGCCAAACGAATGTGCCAGCGGTGCGATCACATGCAGCACAAGGTCGGCGCTGAAATGCGACAGCATCGCGTGCTCGATGCCTCGCTTCCAATACAGCCAGCCGAACAAGACAGCAAGCAGCGCGTTGTAGCCAATGACTCGCACGATGGTGAGCGTATCAAGTGGCCCGAGCTTCGCCGCCAGCGGCAGGTGGCCCGCACCGAACAGTAGAGCTGCCGCGACGATCGCGATGCCGAGCGCGAGCGACTGGCGCAGACGCGCGCGCAGCAGCAGCCAGCCGAGCAGTGTCATCAAAAATAGTCGTATCTGAGTTTCCTCGACGATGCCGCCGTAGAACGAGGCAAGTGCGCCTTGCCATGCCGCTGCTTCATGGGGCGGCGATGCAGATGCGGCGATCGGCTGTCCGAAAAGCGCAATGGCACCGAGCACGAGTGCGCCACCGAGCACGCCGAGCAGGGCCGCTAGCATCCAGCTCGAAGCTGCCGGCTTCGCGCGATCCTTATAAAGCCATGCCGCGAGCCATGGTGCGCCCAGACCCAGTGGCTCGCCGAGCTTGAGTCCCGCCCAGGCCAGCAGAAAGCAAAGCACGCCGTTCTGCAGTGTTTGCACCGCGATGACGACCGCCACCGGAATTGCAACAGGCACTTTCTCGAACAAGTCGGGCTGCACCGCGAGCAGATAGGGAAGCAGCGCCAGTGTGGCGAGCGTGGCCGCCGCACCTAGCAGCAACGCGATGCGCAATTGCGGAAGGGATCGGTTGTTCATGCTGATTCATCCCTATATCGCACGAGCCGGCACGAAACGCTCAATGCTGTGCGTTCGCCTTCGAGGATGCCGTTGCCGGACGATAGATCGTGCTGGTGCCGTAGCGTCCCGCATCAAGACGTCCGTGCAAGATGAAGTCGCGCATCATCGCGAGGTAGCCTTCAGGATTTCGTGTGTCCACGCGTTCGCCGTCGGCAGTGGTTTCGTATTCATAGATGCCATGTTCGGTGTGCGGAAACACCGCGGCCGTGATCGGCTTGCCCTTGCCCTGCAGCCCAAGCAGACGTCGTTTGGTCTCTGCGCTCGGCGCATCGTGGTCGTCGGCGGCCAATATCCACAATTGCGGCGTGCCGAGGTTGCGCAGCACCGGCATGGGATCGTAATTCGGCGACACGCCAGCGAGTAGCACCGGACCTTGTTTGCGAAGTTCGGCTTCAGGCGTTTGGAGAAGATAGAACGCGATGTCGCCGTGCACGTATTTGAACCACGGTTCCTTGCCGTATTTCGCCTGCACGCCAGCGAGTTGCTCGTATCCGCTGCGGAAATTACTGACGATGATGGCCGACACGGCATCGGCGATAGGCATCGCCTGGGCGATCACCTCAGGCCCGTATCCGCGGCTGGTCAGGTCAAAAGCGATGGCTTCGCGATCCTCATCGAGCGGCGACACCGCCAAGCCGAACCCGACGATCACGAAGTCGACTGGTGCGATGTTCGCGGCCAGCGGGGCGACCCAGCCGCCCTCGCTGCCACCCTGATATCCGATGCGGCCGGCACGTGCGCCGGCGAGGCGCTTGGCTTCGTTCATCGCCGCGATTGCGTCTTTGGCCAGAAGCTGAAAGTCTTGCGTATAACTTCCGCCCGATTTTCCAGTGCCGCGCTTGTCGTACACGAACGTGCCGATGCCTTCGGCCGGAAACTGCCGTTGCAGAGAATAGGAATCCAGCGCGGAAGAGTGTTCCGAGCCGTGCACCAGGACCACGATCGGCACGCGCGCGGCGCCTTTCGGCATCACTAGCCGCCCAGCGAGTCGTGCGCCGTTTCCTTCGAAGACGCTGTCCGTTACCTCGAGCGGGATTTGCTCGCCCGAGACGCCGGCGAAGTCGACCGTCTCCTCGTCGCAGTTGAACGAAACGCGCTTGCCGTCCGGGCGTTCCGTCCAGCCCAGCATGCTGGTCCATCCACCCTCGGCGTCACGGGTGAGCAAGCCCGTCGTGCCGTCTTCCTTGCGCCAGCGCAGGTGATCATTGTCGCTCGTGCCGACATCGAGCTTGCTGCCGTCACCCAGTTGATAAATGCCAACAGGACACTCGCTGGCGCGGCCACTGGGCGATGCCATGACGAAGGGGGTCGACGCTGTCAGGATCAAGGCCGCAAGCACAAGCGGGCTACGCTGCGCGATGGTCGGGAACAACGATACGAAACGCATTTGAATACTCGCCGGAGAAATTATGTAAACTCTTACATAATCCTATGGCTCCAATCAAGTGCACGCATTTTCTGTGGCATCGAAGGGACCGAAACCATGCAAGCAAATGAAGAGAAGGGCGCAGGCGAAGATTTCATCCGCAGGCAAGGGCCAGCGTATGTTGCACACTTGCTCAGGCGGCTTTCGGACGAGCTCGTGCGTGGCGCGGATGCCTGGTACCCCGAGGTCGGAGTCACCGCACCGCCGCGCACCACCTCCACGTTGTTGGCCCTTGACGATTACGGGCCGTTGGTCGTCACCGAAATTTCGGGCGTGCTTCGCCAATCCCACCCGCTGGTCATCAACTGGGTCAAGCAATTGCGAGATCACGGATTCGTCAAGACGCGGACCGACGCGGGAGATCGACGGCGTACCGTGGTCGTGCTCACCGCCAAGGGCGTCGCAGAGACCCGGCGTCTGCGCAAGGCGCTGGCGCGAATGGGCGAAACCTCGCAAGCGTTGATGGACGAAGCCGCCTCCGGACTCTTCGATGCGTTGTGGCGGATGGAGCAGGCCTGCCGGCGGGAAGAGTTCGCGGACCGCTTGCGTGGATCATCTTCGCGGGCCGCAGGAAGGAAGAAGCGCACGGGCAAGCGATGAGGCACGACGGTCGAACGAGGGCAGTAGCCGGCGCATTACCAGCTCGCGTTAGTTTCGCGGCGCGACTTCTTGTTCAAGACGCCGATGCAGGAGCTACGGCGGGAGCGGTGGCGGTCGAACGCGACGGCGTACGTTGCGAAGCTGATGCATCGTGTGCCCGGCATGCCTTGGTCGGCGCCTGTATTCGATATCTACGAAGTGGCCGCGTCCTGATTTTACGTATAAAGTTCCATTTCCAGAAAATCGCTGAGTCAATTGCACATGTGCTTCCCGCATTTAGCGCATTTGTGGGACTTCAACGCTGCGGATGCGGCAACCGCCATGTCCACTATTGCTCTCTGCCTATTCGCGGGCTGGCAAATTAAAGGGCTGATGCGAAGCGCAAAAGCCTCCGAGGATGCTGCGACGGTTGCGAAACAGGCTGTCGACATTGCGAGGAACGATTTTCTCTTGACGCAGCGACCGCGATTGATCGTACGGCGTGTCGAGTTCGCCTATCCGGAAGTCGATGGTGTTACCTCGCAGTATTCAGATGGAATTGAATTCACTGTGGCGAATGTTGGTGCGTCACAATCATTCGTGCGAGAGATTTATGCTGGGTGGCAGGCCCAGACAAATTATCGAGCGCTGGAAGCGCCGCGGTCCCTAGAGAGACTTGTAACCGGACCTATTCTTGTGTCGGCTGGGCTCTCACGAGTTATGGTGTTGCCTCTCGATGAGGCCGAAAGGCCGGGCCTGTCCTTAATGCTTACTCAAGCGAAGTCTGACAAGTTGCGATTGGTTGTGTTCGGGCGAGTTTTATACGCCGACGGCGCTGGGAACGATAGGGAGGCGCGCTTTTTCCGTGTTTATTCTCCCAGCCGCAATCGCTTCATCAAGGCTGATGACGACGACCTTGATTACAGTGACTAACTGCTAGTGATGTGTCGTCTGTTGCAGTGTGAACACGGGGCGTTTCCGCGTGCCGCGAGTATTTTTACGATCGTCAAATAGTGCGCGATAACAATGGAGAGTTGAAGCGTTGCGTCGGAGATCCTGCTCTGTAGAACAACTTTCTTCCTTGGTGATGTCGAGCTTCCTTGGTGATGTCGAGGTGAGAGATGGAGCCGTATCTTTTTACAGGTGTCGTTCGGCCGGAGCGTGCCGAGCTCTCTGTTGGTTGGGGTCTTGACGCCTCCATAGGCGAAAGCGCGGGGACTGCTCGGATAGAAGTCAGCATCGTTAAGAATCAAGTTGCTGTTTGGGTTTACACGGAAGTTGAACTGGATATTCTCGATCTAAGGAACGCTGTACAGCATCTCGTGGAAGTCTGGTTGGCAGCGATTGCTTTCATTAAAGGGTTGGCTTACACGCTCGAGATTGTGCGTGCGATCAATAAAACGAAAGGCGTCGATCACATCTTCGGCATAGGTATTTCCTGTTTGGAGGCGCGTGGCGATGCGAAGGATGTGTCGAAGGAACTTGGCGCAGTCATCGCTGGTTGCGACGGCATCAACGGTGAGTTTGTTAGGCTCGCACTTCAGGACCTGTTGTCTGCCATGCGCAGTCCCCATGACACTGCGTTCTACTGCTATCGCGCGTTGGAATCGCTCGTACATCATTTCGCGGCCGAGAATCAGTTAGGCGATGCAGCTCGAGACAAGCAGTGGACTCACTTTTGGGATGCTTTAGGCGCTAGTAGGAATAAAATCGACGCTGTGCAGCGCCGCGCTGATCGGCGTAGGCATGCACGCTTGGACTATTTGACGGGAGACCAGCGGGCGGAACTGTTCAGCCAGACGTGGGATGTGGCTGAGAAGTACTTCGAGTTCTTGTCTAGGAAACGAGCGCAGTAGCCTCGAAATGCTCTTAGGTAATTTTACATAATAGACATTGCACACGGTTCTCGCTTTGACCGCTACAAATTGCGCCGAAATCAAAACCACCCCAGCTACAGCAGCGGCGATCGGCAAGGCACGTCGAAGCCGTTGCTGAAGAGATAATCCCCGAGGTTGCTGAGCCCGAACTCGACGGTCGCTGCCGACGCATCGACGAGCATTGCGGTCACGACGTAATCGCCCGGCACGCCATTTGCGGTCGCCGCGACGATCGCGGTGCCCCCGGCATCGGTGATCGCGCGCACCGTCGTGCCGCTCACGACGCCGTTCGACAGGGTCGCTGAGGCACCCGTGTCTGGCGCCGCGAAATCGACCGCAACACCCGCGAGCGGGACACCGCCCGAATCGGCGACGGCAACGGTGAGCGCGCACGCGAACGCGCCATTGATGCGGGCGGACTGATCGTCGCCGCTGCCGCCTGTGACGGTCGTCCCGTCGTCGAGGCGATTCGTCAGCGCGAACGTCGCGGGCGGCGCGATGCCGCTCACGGTCGCGGTGATTTCATACGATCCCGTAGTGTCGTTCGCCGTCGCCGTGGCTTGCGCGAGCCCGTTCGCGTCGGAGAACACGGTCGTCGACGAGAGGATCGCGGTGGCGCCCGTCGCGGGTGCCGCGAAATCGACTTCGACGCCTTCGACCGGATTTCCGTACGCGTCGGTCACGAACACGACGAGCGGCTCGGGGAACGGCATGCCGACGACCGCGCTTTGCGCCGCGCCGAGCGCCGCGATCGTCGCCGCCGCGGCACCGGCCGTGTTCGTGAGATTGAAGCTCGCCGGCGTATCGACGCCTTCGACGCTCGCGGTCACGACGTATGAACCCGCGACCGTGTTCGCGGTCGCGGTGATGTTCGCGCGGCCAGTTGCGTCGGTCGTCGCGGTGCCGGACGAGAGCACGGCGCTCGCGCCACTCGCGGGCGCCGCGAACGTGACCGTGATGCCCGGCACCGGATCGCCGTTCACATCGGTCACGAGCACTTCGAGCGCATTTGGGAAAGCCTCGCCGACCGTTGCCGACTGCGGTGTCGGATCGACCGCGACGATCGTGCCGGAGACAGGATCGATCGCGGTCGCATCGAGCGTCACGTTGCCGAACGTGACATTCGGGAGCAGCGACACGCCGATGAGCTGCTGCGGCTCGGCGAAGAGCTCGAGGCCGACCGTGCCGCTCTGCGCGCCCGACGGATCGAACTGCAGCGTCATGCGGTAGACGGTGCCGCCGATCGGCTGAAGATCGACGAGCTGCAGAGGCGCGGTCGTGGTCGACGCGAGCGTCGTGCCGCCGCTTGTCAGCGCGAGGCCAAAATTGCCGTTCGCGAGCAGGCCCACGTCGAGCAGCGTGCCTGCGTCGATGTTGGATGCGATCGTGTAGCGCTTGCCGGCTTCGAACGTCGCCGTCAGCGTCTGGCTGAACGAACCGCCGTTGTTGAGGATGCCGAGCACGTTGGCCGCCGCGAGGCCATCGATCGCCGCAGCGCCGTCGGTGATCGTCAGCGTCGGCGGTGCGAGCAGCCCGAGTACTCCTGCGTAGCTACCGAGCCATGGCCCGGAGCCGATCGACACGTCCGTTCCCGAGCCGCCGATGGGGCCCCCGCCGATGGTTCCGAAGTTGCCAGCGTCGGAGAAATCGCCGTTCGGAACGGAAATCGGCGCCGCCGCGACGAAACCCGAGAAAGCGAGCGCAACGAGCGCGCATCGCGCCAGCGCATTGCGCGCGCTGAATCGACTTGCGATGAATCGACGGGCGGCGAAACTCGACCGATGCGAATCCATGACGAACTCTCCTTGTGGCATGCGAGAAAACGGCGCGTTCGGCCGATGCGCCGTGCAGCCCGGATGTCACTGCCTCCCGGCAACGACGTCAGCGGTGAAGTATGAGGACTGCGCCGGACCGGGTCTGTTCGTCAGCCCTCATAGCGCATCGCCAGATCAATCTGCCGCGGAGCCTCCCTTGATCGTTGTGCGCTGAACATATTGAGATGCCCTGGTCTGCAGACGCTGCAGACGCAGTACGTCTCGTGCCCGTTCGAGCTCCCATGCATAAGAAGCCGCCGCCGTCGCATCACGGCGTTTTCGATTCATGTCGCCGCAAAGCCCGATCTACGTATGGACTCGTAGATAAGTTACGACCATACTCGTAGGCGTGGTTCGCTGTCGAAGATCGGTCGTCCGCGCGGGGACTGGACATGAAGCACCACGCTTTCGTTTCGTTTGCGCTAGCGGCGTTCGCGGGCCTTGGCTCGGCGGCGACCTTGCAGCCGCTGACGCATCAACCTCCTGAACCCGTCGGCCTGCCCTTTCTCCTCACCGACGGCACCGTGATGTTCCAAGGCGGCACCACCGCGACGAACTGGTGGAAGCTGACGCCGGATTCGTCCGGAAGCTATCTCGACGGCACATGGACTCAACTCGCGTCGTTTCCGCTGTCGTGGCGATACGCGCCGTTTGCGTACGCGTCGGCCGTGCTCGCCGACGGTCGCGTGCTCATCGAAGGCGGCGAATACAACCCGCCCGACGGTCCTTTCCCACTGACGAACAAAGGCGCGATCTACGATCCGCTCGCCGATCGGTGGACACAGGTTGCGCCGCCGCCGGGATGGGGATTCATCGGCGACGCGGCGTCGATCGTGATGCCGAACGGCAAGTTCCTGCTCGGCGACAAGCTGAGCTCGCGCATCGTGCAACTCGATCCCGCCACGATGACGTGGACCAATCTCGCCTCCACCGGAAAATCCGGTTTCAACACAGAGGAAGGCTGGACGCTGCTGCCCGACGGAACGTTCCTGACGATCGACGTCGAGTTCGCGCCGAACACGGAACGCTATCTCTACGCCGATGCGCCGGGCGCGGGCCAATGGATGAGTCTCGGTCCGACGCCGGAAACGCTTGCGCGCAACTACGGGCTCGGACCCGTCACCTACCCCGGCGGCACTTATTTCCCTCCAGGCGAAACCGGCCAGTGCATGCTGCGACCCGATCGGACCGTGTTCTGCACCGGCGCGGCCGGCGAAGACGCAGTCGAGCTCTCGCACACTGCGATCTTCGACATCGATACCGCGACGTGGACGGCCGGCCCCGATTTCCCGCAAGGCGAAGACACGGAAGACACCAGCGCCGCGCTGCTGCCGAATGGTCGCGTTCTGATTTCCGGCGAAACCGGAACGCTGTACGAATTCGACGGCACAGAGCTCAATGCGATGGCGACCGGCGGCGGACTCCTGATCACGCTGCCAAACGGGCAAGCGCTGGTAAGCGGACTCGCCGTCGACATTTACACGCCCGATGCGCAACCGGCCGCGGACCCTTCGTGGGCGCCGGCTATTTCGCAATGGCCGTCGACGATCGCACCCGGCGGCAGCTATCCGATTTCAGGAACGCAGTTCAACGGACTCTCGCAAGCGCAGGCACTCGGCGACGAGTTGCAGGCACCGACCAATTATCCGCTCGTGCGCATCGTCAACAACGCGAGCGGACATGTCGTCTATGCGCGAACGCACGATCACAGCACGATGGGCGTCGCGACCGGCGACCAAGTCGTGTCGACGACGTTCGACGTGCCGATTGGCATCGAGCTCGGCGCGAGCGATCTGGTCGTCGTCGCCAACGGTATCGCGTCCGCTCCCGTGCCGGTGAACGTCGCAGGCACGAGCGGACGCGGACATTCGCATCACGCGCGGCCCGCGACATCCGCGCAATGAACGGATTAGTGGTCGAACCCGCCGCCAAAAATTCCGATTTGATCGCTGTCGGTCGCGGTGTTGTTCTCGCTCGACCAATCGACGACGTCCACCGGCGGCGCGATCGTCGCCGAGTTCGCGATCGGCGTTTCGCTGCTCGCGGTCAGTGTCGCTGACAGAAGATAGGTGAGCATGGCCCCTGCTGGAATATCGGCGACGTCGTCGATATCGCCATTACCGCTCGGCGAACACGATGCGCCATCGCTCGCTTCGCACGTCCAGCTCGCGCCGGAGAATCCCGGCGGCAGCGCATCGGTGATGTGCGCGCCGGACACATCGAGCGGTCCCGCATTGCGCGCGACGATCGTGTAAGTCAGCGAACTTCCGGAGTCGACGAACGATACGCCGTCGTCGACGCTGATCGAAAGATCCGCACCGCCGCCGACGCTGATGACGAAAGTTTGTTCGGTCGACACATCGATGCCACCATGATCCGTGCCGCCGTCGTCCTGCAACGCGACGGCGAGCGTCGCGCTGCCGTTGTTGCCGGTCAGCGAATAGGTCAGTGTTCCATCAAGCGCGATCGAAGGCGCGGCGACGACGCCGTCGGGGTCGACGATCTTGCGAATCTTCCAGGCGCGCACATGCTGCCCGCTTTCGTCCGGCGGACCGAACGCGAGCACGCTGGCGAATCCTGGCGCGCTTTTCGCGCCCGATTCGAACGGTGGCCACGCGGGATTTTCGGACAACGCGAAGCTCGGCGGATCGTTGACGGCAACGACGCTGATCGTCGCGGTCGCTGTCAGCGAGGCGACGCCGTCGCTCACCGTGTAGTCGAAATACGCATCGCCGTTCGCATCCGCCGGCGGCGTGTAGCTCAGACTTCCGTCGGCATACAGCATGACGTCGCCGCCGATGCCTCCGGCCGTCAGCGCGCCTGCGCTCGTTACGGTCAGCGTGACGCCATCAGCGCCGCTGTCGTTGGCGAGCACGCCGAGCTCGGGCGGAACGATCAGCGTCGTGTCCTCGAGCGCTGCGAACGTATCGTTGATCGCGACCAGCGGATTGCCGACGAGCTCGAGCGCTCCGCCGTCGCTCGGTGCGAAGTCGTCGTCGCCGGAATAGGTCAGCGCGAAAATCTGCTGGCCCGGGCTCGACGGCGTGAGTGAGCACACGCCGACGCCCGCGACGAGCACGGCATCGCACGACGTGTCCGCTCCCGCGATCGAGATCGTTCCGCTCGGAACGCCGGCGCCGAAACCGGTCGGCGATACCGTGACGGTGAACATCACACTCTCACCAGCCACCGGCTCCGTGGGAAATACGTCGACGGCCAGCGAAGTCGCGGCGCGCTCGACGACGTGGTTCAGCGCCGACGAAGAGCTCGCGTCATGATCGACGTCGCCGAGATACGCGACGCCGATGTCGCGCGCACCCGCGGTTGCGAACGTGATCGTGCATTGACCCGCGGTGAGATCGGCGCTGCAGGATTCGCCGGTCGCGGCGCTCGCGACGACCGTGCCGCTCGCGAGCGCGCCGAGACTATCGACCGAGTAGAAGACATCGACTGGCTGTCCACTGACGGACGTTTCCGGCATGACGGCATCGAGCGATGCCGTGGTCGCGCGTGCATCGACCAAGTGCGCGAGCACGATGTCGCTCGATTCGAATGTCGCGGCGTCGTCGCTCGCGTACGAGATCGTGAGCGATTCTGTTCCGGCGTCCGTCGAGACGAGCGAGCAACCGCCCCACCCTTCGGCGAGATCGACCGGACCGCACGACGCGCCTAGATCGCCGGCGATGCTGACGGTTCCGGTCGGCGTGCCGATGTCGGCGACGACTTGGAAGACGATGAAATAGTTCTGGCCCGGATACGAGATTTCCGGATAGACCTGCGCGATCGTGATCGCGGTCGGGAGCGGATCGCCTGCGATCGCGCGCGTCGGATCGATACTTGCGAGGAGGCTCACCGAAAGCGTCAGCGCGATGCGCAGCACACTCCATCGCGTCGTCTTCGCAGCCATGTTCCGACGGACCGATCCGAACGATTCCATACGCGACACTCCGCAAACGTCGAAGAGACGTCCGGCGCGTTTTGCCGTCGGACGCGATGTCGCCGGCGGAAATTCGGGACGCACGAGTCCGGCGCGCGAAATCGCGCGTGGATCAGACGTGAGCGGAAATTGGCCGACAAACGACTAGTCGGCACACGAGCGCGGAGCTTTAGCGCGCGAGCAACGGAAACGGCCCGCCGACCTTCCGGACGGCGAGATTCGTGATGTCCATCACACTTTTTGGCGTTATCGGTTCAGGGAGCGCCGATCGCGTGCGGGCTGCCGATCACCGCGGAGACGAGCGGCGGCGGCGCGGGATCCGTCGGGGATGTTTTCGCGACTGCCGCAGGATCGGTGTGCGGACTGTCGCCGGGGCCATCACCGTCGTCGTCGGCCGAACCCAGCACGATGAGCTTGACGCGGCGATTCTTGTTGCGACCTTCTTCGGTCGCGTTCGAAACCTCAGGTTGGTACTCGCCCATGCCGGTGATCGCAAGGCGATGCGGATCGACACCGGTATCGATGAAGAGCCGCGCGACGCTCGCGGCGCGTGCGGCGGAGAGTTCCCAGTTCGAAGGAAACGTCGTCGTCGCGATCGGCACGTTGTCGGTGTGTCCCTCGACGCGCAGCGGATTGGCGAAGCCGGACATGATGCCGGCGAGCTCTTTCAGCGGCGGCAATGCCTGCGGCGCGAGATTCGCGATGCCGCTCGGAAACAGGATGTCGGCGCGGATCTCGACTTCGAGCCGCGCGCGATGACGGCGCACGACCATCAGCTGACGATCGATCAGGGGAGCCATCGCTTGTTCGACCTGGTCGGCGATGCCGGCGAGACGGTCTTCGGCTTCGGCGTGCGGCGGCACAGGATCGGGAGCCGGCGGTGTTTGCGCGGCGGGCGCCGGCGCAGGTTTCGGCGGCTCGATCGGCTGGCTGGTCGCCTTAGGTGGCGGCGCGGCGATGACCGACGGCGATTCGGACGACGCGGGCTCGTGGCCGGGCTGGATCGGCGTGATCACTTTCGGGGCGCCGTTGAACGCGTTCGAGATCGAGCTCGCGACCGCGCGATATTTTCCTTCGTTCACCGACGAGATCGAATACATCACGACGAAGAACGCGAGCAGCAGCGTGATCAGGTCGCCGTACGGGATCGCCCAGGCTTCGTGATTGATGTGCTCTTCGTGGAAGGCATGGCGCGACATGAGGATCCTAGTGGCAGAAGCCTTGCAGCTTGGCTTCGATATGACGCGGGTTTTCGCCTTCGGCGATGGCGACCATGCCTTCGATCAGCATTTCGCGCGTGCGCGCATGCTCGTTGACGAGGCCTTTCAATTTGTTGGCGAGCGGCAGCAGCAACAGGTTCGCCGACGCGATGCCGTACACCGTCGACACGAACGCGCCGGCGATGCCGGGGCCGAGCTTGCCGGGTTCGGAAAGATGTTCCATCACGGCCATCAGGCCCATGACCGCGCCGATGATGCCCATCGTCGGTGCGTAGGTGCCGGCGGCCTCGAAGACTTTCGCGGCGATCAGGTCGGCATGGCGGCGGCCGTCCATCTCGGCGCCGAGGATGCCGCGGATCGTGTCGGGCTCGCTGCCGTCGACGAGCAGCTGCAGGCCTTTCTTGACGAACGCGTCGCGCTCCTTGTCGAGCTGCGGTTCGAGGCCGAGGAGACCCTGACGGCGAGCGAGATCGCTCCAGCCGACGACCATCTTGATCAATCCGGGCGCATCGCTCTTCGGCGGCTGCACGACCCACGGCAGCATCTTGAGCGCGCGCTTGAGCGTCTGCGCGGGCGTCTGCACGAGAATCGCCGAACCCGTTCCGACGAACACGACGACCAGCGCCGCCGCGCTCCACAGCGCATGCACGCCGCTGCCCTTCAAGACGATGCCGCCCAGCACCGTCGCGATCGCGAGCACGACACCGATCGGCGTCATCATCTGCATGATGCGCTCCGGATAATTTCAGCGATGTCGATGGCGATCGTCATGGGTTTCATCCGTGTGCACGCCAGTCGCGCAAACGAGCGCGCAGGCGCGTCAAAGCCTGTCCGTGAAGCTGACACACGCGCGATTCGGTCACTCCGAGTACCGCGCCGATTTCTTTCAGGTTCAACTCTTCGTCGTAATAGAGCGACATCAGGAGCTTCTCGCGCTCCGGCAAACCTTCGATCGCCGACGCCAATGCGACGCGGCGGCCTTCTTCTTCCAGACGGCTCGCCGGCGTGCCGGCGTGCTCGTCGCTGATATCGAACTTCGGGCCGTCCTCGTCGTCGCCGCCTTCATCGAGGCTCAAGACGCGCGAGCGGCTCGCATCGCTCATGATCTGTCCGTATTCCGCCGGCGTGATGCCCATGCGCTGCGCGATTTCCGCCTCGCTCGCCTCGCGGCCCGTTTCGGCCTCGATGGCGCGCATCGCTTCCATCGCATCGCGCAGACGCCGGTACACCGAGCGCGGCGTCCAGTCCGTCTTGCGCAACTCGTCGAGCATCGCGCCGCGGACGCGGATTCCCGCGTACGTCTCGAAGTTCGCCGCACGCGCGGGCGTGTAGTTCCGCGCGGCCTCGAGCAAGCCGATCATGCCGGCCTGGACGAGGTCGCCGAGCTCCACGCTCGCCGGCAGACGCCCCTTGAGATGCCAAGCGATACGCTTGACCAGTGCCGTGTGAGTGCGCACGAGCTCGTTCGCGGAGCCCTGCTGGACTTCCAGGTACTGCGCGGCGACGCTCATGGATGCACCGTTGCGGCATGGCCGGCGCGCACGCGCCGTTCGGGAAAGAATTCGAGGTGGCCTCCGAGTGCGGACGGGTTCTCCCACTTATCGGCAGCCTGAGCCAGATTCTTGAATGCGAGCGCCGAGCGGCTGCCGGGATAGGCATCGACGACCGCGGCCTGGCGGCGGATCGCGCGCTTCATGTACTCATCTTCGGGCACCGCGGCGGCGAACTCGATGCGCACTTCGAGGAAGCGGTCGGTGACGCGGATGAGCTTTTCGTAGAGATCGCGGCCCTGCTGCACCGTCGCGACGCGGTTGGCGACCAGGCGGAAGCGGCGCACGCCGTATTCGCGGCTCAGCACCTTGACCAGCGCGTAGGCGTCGGTCAGCGAGGCCGGCTCGTCGCAGAGCACGATCAGCACTTCCTGCGCGGCGGCGCAGAACATCGTGACGCTTTCGGAGAGGCCGGCCGCGGTGTCGACGATCAGCGTGTCGACGGGTTCGGCGTAGCTGCAGAACGCGCGGATCAGTCCTGCGTGCTCGGCGGTCGAGAGCTCGGCCATGCGACGCACGCCGGAAGTCGCCGGTACGATCTTGAGGCCATGCGGCGCGTCGAGCACGACGTCGGCGATGCCGCATTCGCCGGCGAGAAGATGACCGAGATGACGCGAAGGCTGCAGGCCGAGCAGCACGTCGACGTTGGCGAGGCCAAGATCGGCGTCGAGCAGCATCGCGCGCTTGCCGGACATCGCCAACGTCATCGCGAGATTCACCGCGACGGAAGTCTTGCCGACGCCGCCCTTCCCGCTCGCCACCGCGATCACCTGCACCGCGGGATAAGGAGCGAGCGTGTTCAATCCGTTTGCCTGTTTCATGGACGATGCCTTTCGAGATGATCAGGAGTGAGCGAGCAAGCCGCGGCCGAAGCGCTCGGCCATGACGCGCTCGTCGGGATCGACGCTCTTCGACTCGTCGGCGAGGCGGCACGCGAGGCGACGCGCGTCGGCGAGATGGATGTCTTCGGGAACGCGCTGACCGTCGGTGACGAACTCGAGCGCGAGACCATGCCGCAGCACGATCGAGAGCACCGCGCCCGGCGACGGCGCTTCGTCGAGCTTGGTCAGGATGCAACCCGACGGCGCCAGCGGCGCGTACGCCTGCACGCTGTGCTCGAGAGAGCCCGGCAGGAGATTCGCCGGCAGCACCAGCGTCGTGCGCACGCGCGGCGCGTTCGATTTCAACGTGTCGATGACCGACGGCAGTCGCGCATCGCGCACGGTCATTCCGGGCGTGTCGATCAGAACGAGATCGCGATCGGCGACATGCTGGAGAAGCCGCGCAAGCTCGGAGGCGTCGGAAGCCGTGAACGTCTGCACGCCGAGCGCACGTCCGTAATGCAGCAGCTGGTCGTGCGCGCCGACGCGGAAATCGTCGGTGCCGATCAGCGCGACCGACTGGCGGCCGTGATTCTGCACATGACGCGCGGCGAGCTTGGCCAGCGTCGTCGTCTTGCCCGCGCCGGTCGCGCCAACGAGGGCGACCACACCGGAAAGATCCGAGGCGGACTTGTTGACGCGCAAGCGACGCGAGATGAGACCGAGCGGCAGATAACGCGACTGCTCGGACGAGAGATTGGCGGGCAGATCGTCGACGATCGCTTCGGCGACGTCGGCTTCGATGCCGAAGCGCGTCAGATCGCGCAGCACACGCGCGCGCAGCGGATGGCGGCGATCGAGGTCGTTCCAGGCAAGGCTCGACAGCTGCGATTCGAGGAGATAGCGCAGTTGACCGATTTCGTCGCGCATGCGCAGACGCTCGGTGCTGGCTTCGAATGCGGCGCGCGCTTCGGCGGCGGCGACGCGCGAGGTGTTTTCGTTCGTCGGAGTCGCAGGCACCGTTTCAGCGACTGCGGCGACCGGCGTCGGAGCTGCCGTCGCGACCGGCGCTGCGATCGGCGTTGCGGCAGGCGCGACTGCGACGGGAACCGGCTTCGGCGTGGCGGGCTGCACGATCGGAGCGACGCTCGCGACCGGCTTCGCGACAGGCGCACTCGCCAGCGGCTTTGCCGGCGCTTCCGCGACGAGCGCAACGCGCGGCTCGCCGCGCTCGACGCGCAAAGGCTCGACCGCTTCGCGCACGAGCGCTTCGTCGTAGTCGATCGCCGCTACGATCTCGACCATGCCATCGCTGCGACGGCTGGACAGGATCACCGCATCGGGACCCTGATCCTCGCGCACCTTCTGCATGGCCTGGCGCATGTCGCGCGCCGTGTATCGCTTGATCTTCATTTCGCCTCCGCGAAGCAGCGCCCATCGCGCGCTTCATTCTTTTTCCCTCTCCCGCATGCGGGAGATGCGACAAACTTCTTCATCGTCCGAGCGTCGAGACCAGCCGCACTCGGCGGTTGTCCGGAATCTCGGTGTACGCCAGCACTTTCATGCTCGGCGCCGCGTGTTGCACGAACCTCGCCAACCAGGGCCGCAGCGGTGGAGGCACCAGAAGCGTTGCCGATTCGCCGAGCATTTCCTGCCGCTTCGCCGTTTCGCCGACGCTCTTCTGCAAGCGATCGGCGAGGCCGGGTTCGAGCGCTGCGCCCGCGGCAGGAACGCCCGAGAGCGACTGGAGCAATATCTGTTCCAGCTCCGGCGCGAGCGTGATGACCGGCAATTCCGCGCCCAAACCGCTGATGTCCTGCACGATCTGGCGGCCGAGCGCGACGCGCACGGCGGCGGTGAGAGCGTCGGGATCCTGACTCTGCCCCGCATGCTCCGCCAAGGATTCGACGATGCCGCGCACGTTGCGTAGCGACACGCGCTCGGCGAGGAGGTTCTGCATGACCTTGACGACGATGCCGAGCGCGAGGCGCTTGGGCACGAGGTCTTCGACCAGCTTGGGCGCCGACTGCGCGAGGCGGTCGAGAAGCTTCTGCACGTCTTCGTGCCCGATCAGCTCGTGCGCGTGCAGCTGCAGAATGTGCGAGAGATGCGTCGCCATCACGGTGCCGGGATCGACGACCGTGTAGCCGAGCGTCTGCGCGTGATCGCGCGTGCCGGCTTCGATCCACAGCGCTTCGAGACCGAACGCGGGATCGCGCGTCGCGATGCCCATGACCGTGCCGTGCACGCGGCCGGGATTGATCGCGAGCAGTCGATCCGGATGGATTTCCGCCGCGCCGACGGGAACGCCGAGCAGCGTGATGCGATATCCACCCGGCGCGAGATCGAGATTGTCGCGGATGTGCACCGAAGGCACGAGGAAGCCGAGCTCCTGCGAGAGCTTGCGTCGCACGGCCTTGATGCGGCCCATCAGCTCGCCGCCCTGATTGCGGTCGACCAGCGGGATCAGGCGATAGCCGACTTCGAGGCCGATCACGTCGACCGGCTGCACGTCGTCCCAGCCGAGCTCGATCGCCTCGCCGCCCGGACCCGGCAGCGCCGGCGTGTTCGGATTCGCAGCTGTCGTCGTCGTCTTGCGCCGCTTGGCGATGAGATACGCCGCCGCGCCGCAACCCGAGCCGAGCAACAGAAACGCCGCGTTCGGCATGCCGGGAATGAGACCGATCATCACGAGCACCGCCGCCGTGACCGCGAGCGCCTTCGGCTGCGCGAAGAGCTGGCCGACGACTTGCTTGCCCATGTCCTGCGAACGCGATACGCGCGTGACGATGATCGCAGTCGCGATCGAGAGCATCAGTGCGGGCACTTGCGCGACGAGTCCGTCGCCGATCGTCAAGAGCGTGTACGTGCGCGCCGCGACGCTCGCCGGCAGTCCGTGCTGGAACACGCCGACCGCGAAGCCGCCGATGATGTTGATGAAGAGAATCAAGATGCCGGCCGTGGCGTCGCCGCGCACGAATTTGCTGGCGCCGTCCATCGAGCCGTAGAAATCCGCTTCCTCGCGGACTTCCTGGCGGCGCTCGCGTGCCTGTTCCTGATTGATCATGCCGGCGTTGAGATCGGCGTCGATCGCCATCTGGCGGCCGGGCATCGAGTCCAAGGTGAAGCGTGCCGTGACTTCGGACACGCGCGTCGCGCCCTTGGTGACGACGACGAAATTGATGATCGTCAGGATCGCGAACACGACCAGACCGACCGCGAAGTTACCGCCGATCACGAATTGGCCGAATGCCTCGATGACCTTGCCCGCGGCGGCGTGACCGCTGTGGCCGTTCATCAGGACGACGCGCGTCGAAGCGACGTTGAGCGCGAGGCGCAGCAGTGTCGCCATCAGCACGACAGTCGGGAACGCCGCGAAATCGAGCGGTTTCATGACGTAGACGACCGCAAGCACGATCACCAGCGACAACGCGATGTTGAAGCTGAAGAGGACGTCCAGCACGAACGTCGGCAGCGGCAGCATCATCATCGCGAGGGCAAGCATGACGACCAGTGGCGCGCCGAAGCCGCGACGTCCGGCTTGCTTCAAATGATCGAGTACTGCTACGGCGGTGGTCATGAGGAATCTCGTCAGGATGTCTTCGGATCGGACAGCGCAGGATCGACTTCCGGCGTCGGCATTTCCGGATCGGGGCCGAGGCCTTCAGCGGCGCGCTTCAGCTGGAATACGTAGGCCAGCACTTGCGCGACGGCGACGTAGAGCGCCGAAGGAATCTCCGCACCGATGTCGGTCGTGCGATAGAGCGCGCGCGCCAGCGGCGGCGCTTCGAGCAGCGTGACCTTGTTCTTTGCGGCGATCGCGCGGATCTGCGTCGCGACATGATCGACGCCTTTGGCGACGACAACCGGCGCGCGGTGCTTCGCATCGTCGTAACGGAGCGCGACCGCGAAATGCGTCGGGTTGGTAATGACGACATCGGCCGTCGGCACGTCGGCCATCATGCGACGGCGCGCCATCTGCTGCTGCAACTGGCGAACGCGCCCCTTCACTTCCGGGCTGCCTTCGCTTTCCTTGTATTCCTGCTTCAATTCCTCGCGCGTCATGCGCTGGCGCTTGTGCCAGTCGTAGAGCTGCCACGGCAAATCGACGAGACCGATCGCGGCCAGCGCCGCTGCGAGCGCGAGCGCGGCCATTCCTGCGAGATCGAGCGCGTTCGACGTGGCGTTCTTCAACGGCGCCGTGCCGAGCGAGACGAGCTCGGGAAATCCGTTGCGCAATACGACCGTCGCCGCGATCGCGATGACCGCGACCTTCAGCAAAGCTTTCGTCAGCTCGACCAGGCTCCGCATCGAAAACATGCGACCGATGCCGGACAACGGATTGAGCCGGTTGCCCTTGAAGCCGAGGCTTTGCACGCTGAAGTTGAGACCGCCGGTCGCAAGCGGCGCGACGAGCGTCGCTGCGAGCGCGACACCGAAGATCGGCGCGAGCACCCAGAGCGCCTGCGTCGAGATCGCGCCGAGCGCGGTGCCGAGCGCGTTGGTGTCGAACAAGGTCGCGCGACGGATCGAAAGTCCATCGTGCAAAAGAGCGGCGACGCGCTCGGCCATGCCATGGCGCATCGACAGCAGCAGCGCGACACCGGCGAGCGTCACTACGGCGGCGGAGAAATCGCGTGAGCGCGGAACGTCGCCCTTCTCGCGCGCCTCGCGAAGGCGCTTCTCAGAAGCGCGTTCTGTTCGGCTGTCCTGATCGTGGTCGGCCATCTCAGGGTCCCACGCCGAGGATCTGGCGCACGCCGGAGAACGCGGCGTCGCTCATGCCGGAAAACGCCTGCGGAAAACCGCGCAGGCTGAACCACGTGAACACGAAGCCGGCGACCAGCGTCACTGGAAATCCGACGGCGAAGAGATTTAGCGCCGGCGCCGCGCGGCTGGTGAAGCCGAACGCGAGATTGACGACGAGCATGGCGGTCATCGCCGGCAACGCCACGCGCAAGGCTCCCGCGAAGACCTCGGCGGCGATGCCGGCGAACGACCAGAACAATGCGCGATCGAGCGTCGCCAGCGATGCAGGGAGTGCCGCGAAGCTGTCGGCGAGAAGACGGATCAGCGCGAGATGTCCGTCCATCACCAGAAAGAGCAAGGTCGCGAGCAAGGTGTAGAGCTGGCCCACGACCGGTGTCACGTTGCCGTGCTGCGGATCGACGACGCTCGCATAGTTGAGCCCCATGCTGGTCGCAACCAGCTCGCCGCCGAACGCGACCGCTTCGAACACTAGTCGCAGCGCGAATCCGATCATCGCGCCGATGCCGACCTGCACGACCATCACGCTCATGCCGGCGAGGCTGAGCGGTTGCACCGAGCCGTCGCGCGGCGCGAGCGGCAGGAGAATGATCGTGAGCAACACGACCAGCGCCGCGCGCACGCGCATCGGAATCGCCGTCGCCGTGAAGATCGGCGCCGTCATGACCAGACCCGCGACGCGGCCGAGCGGCCACGCGGCGCTTGCGATCCAGTCGGCGATGCGGGCGAGATCGAGCTCCATCGCTTATCCGATCAGGCTCGGCAGGCTTTCGATGAGGTGACGCGTGTAGTCGATCAGCGTGCGCAGCATCCACGGTCCCGCGATGACCAGCACCGCGGCGAGCGCGAGCAGCTTCGGTATGAAGCTCAAGGTCATCTCGTTGATCTGCGTCGCGGCCTGCAGCACGCCGACGAGAAGACCGACCGCGAGTGCGGTCAGGAGCAGCGGCGCTGCGATCATCAATGTCACGACCAGCGCGTGCTGGCCGATGCCCATGACGGATTCCGGCGTCATCGCAGCGCTCCTAGACCGCGAAGCTGCCGGCGAGCGTGCCGAGCAAAAGCGCCCAGCCGTCGACGAGAACGAACAGCATGATCTTGAACGGCAGCGAGATCAGCATCGGCGAGAGCATCATCATGCCCATCGACATCAAGACGCTGGCTACGATGAGATCGATGATCACAAACGGGATGTAGATCAGGAATCCCATCTGGAACGCGGTCTTGAGCTCGCTCGTCGCGAACGCCGAGACGACGACCGGAAATGGCACTTCGTCCTTGGACGTATAACCTTCCGAATGCGAGAGCTTGGCGAAGAGCTGAAGATCCGAATCGCGCGTCTGGTCGAGCATGAACGTGCGGAACGGTTTCGTCGCGGCGGGCAGCGCCTGTTCGGTGGTCAGCTTGCCGTCCATGTATGGCTGCACGCCGTCGGTCCAGGCGTGGCCGATGACCGGCGACATCACGAAGACCGTGAGAAACAGCGCGAGGCCGAT
>Ga0068859_100000782_pt1 | contig 32130 bp, 32 predicted proteins | sample KBSSwiS22_FD_66585 | JGI IMG/M metagenome (GOLD analysis project Ga0068859, IMG submission 66585) | Switchgrass rhizosphere microbial communities from Kellogg Biological Station, Michigan, USA - KBS Switchgrass S2-2 | ecosystem: Host-associated > Plants > Roots > Rhizosphere > Soil ...
CCATCCCTTCACGCGTGAGATGCCCCATACGGACCACATTTGGCCGTGCTTGGACCGCATCGAACCGCCCACAAAGCACGAACACGACATCCTGATGGCGTGCAGCGAGCTCGTCGATTCGCCACGTGCCCTTTCCGCGATTCACGCTCCACGAGGCGCACGCGACCAGCGGCCGCCCCGTTGGCAACTCGCGCCGCACTCCTCCCGGCGCGAACTGCTCGATGTCGACCGGGTTGTAGATGACCGGACCATCCTGGGCCACCACAGTGAATTTCTCGCGGGTGCTGTACTTCGAGTACTCACTTTGAAATATCGAGACGTCGGCCAGCAGATTCACGCGCGCCTGGATTCGATCGGACGCCGGGTTACTGCCGTAATCGGCCGCCGCTCCATCGATGCGATGGGCGACCTTCAGCATCGGCTTTAATCGTTTGAGGCGCCTGACGACGGAAGGTCTGATGACCCAGGAATTGACAAAGAGCAGATCGAAGTCGCTCTGAAGGTCGGCTGTATGCGGCCAGTCGTGACGGGTGAGCCAACGGAGGAAATTTCCGACAAACGTATAGACTCCGCCTTCAGGTTTCACCTCGATCGGCACGCATAGCCGCGGACGCGCTGGATCAGTTTCGCGCAAAGATCGTCACATTGCCCGTCTGTTCGAGGGTCGCGAAGCCCGCCTGCGCGACTCGGGCGCTCAGCGGCGCCAAGTGCGGGCTCACGTGCTGGTACACCACATCACCTTTATCCTCGAGATCGAGGGCAAGTACCGCGCGGCTGGACGTCCGCGCCAGCAAGCGATCCAGAGCAACCTGCGGGTCGACGAGGTGCTCGAAGACGTCCTTGGCGAAGACGAAGTCAAATGGACCCGCGTGATCGAGCGTCGCAGACTTGCCGGCGGTCGCGGGAATCCAGTGGTGGCGTATTTGATGACGCTCACAGAATGAGCCCACGAACGCGGCTGGAAACCCCTTGATATCGACTGACGTCAGTTGCGTGCAGAACCCTGCCCCATTCGCGCGAACGCCATGCAGCAGGCCGTGCGGAATACCGGCGCCGAGCTCGAGCACGGAAAACCGGCCCAACCGCTCGGATGCAACTTGGTACGGTCTTTCATAATTCGCACGGAGCAGTTCGCCGTTCGCTGCATACGAGATGAGCGTCATCGTCAGGTTCAGGTCCTGGTATCTGTAGTACTCGTCGAGCCGGCGCTGAAAGTCTGGAGCGAACAAGTACCACAGATCACCGAGGTACCGGTTTGTGGGTCGCAGCCAGCCTGAGTGCCCATACTGTTTCATCAGCGACATGAACTTCTCACGCGGCAGGGCGTCGCCTGGATAGGACTGCTGTATAAACAGGTACACCTCGTCGAGGAGCCACTGATGGTATCCATCGGGATCCGCTGCCACCTGATGAGGCTTCCGCGCGACCCGGCGCCGAAGCCCCGCCACGAGCTCCGCTGGGCTCCGCGTCCAGAGTGCGGATGCGACCCGGGCAATCATGCTCGAAATCAGATCACTCGATCCGGAAAGTACATGGCCGTATCGACGTGCCACCGTTCAAAGAACGAGTACACATCGAGATAGTTGTCACCGCTCCACGTTGGCGTTCGACCATCCTCGGTGCGGTTGCCGATCACGCACAGGATGTCGTGATCGATAAACCGATTGATGTGCGACGGCACGAACCCCGACACGGCCAGTGCGCCGCGCAACGTGTTGGCACTGAACCGGAAGGCATTGGCATCGGCCGGAATAGTGCTGAGATAAGTGTGCAGCGGCTTCTTGAACGGCACGAGAATGCGGCTGCCCGTCGCCACGGCCACCTCGCCGCCGGGCTTCAGGATCCGATGCGCGCCGCGCAGCATCGCTTTGCAGTCCTGGCAGTTCTCGAGCGTCCAAAGGACAACCACGAGATCGAAACTGCCGATGCGAGGGTCGCGGCTCTCGACGTACGACTCGATTGTCCCGGTGAAATGCGGAATCTCGGCCGTGCGTAACAAGCGGCTGTTGGCTGCCGACGGCTCGACGCCGAACACGTCCGCACCGTACTGGCGCTTTGCCATTCCCAGAAAACGCCCCTCACCCGCTCCGATTTCGGCAACCGATTTGCCTTTGAGACCGACGCGGTTGGCGAGGAACTCTGCAACATAGGTCAACCGTGCCGTCACAGCCGGGATGGCGGCCGTGTACGTGCCGCCGAAGATGTCGGTCGACCACACGTCGGCGATACGCTCAGCGGAACGCCTCCGGACGACGTACACGAATCCACAACCGCGACAGATATGAATTGGCTGGCCGTTCGTGTACTCGCCCCCATGGGGCAGTTCCACGGGGTCGTTCCGGCCACAGATGTCGCACGGAAACTCACGATACTGATCGTCGCTCATCAACACCTCTGTTCACTCACACAACGGGATAGCGAAGGCGCCATCTTCCGCCGTCCTTGGCCCAGATCTCGGAGTTCCGGTGCAGGTCGATTGTGCGCTCGAGCTCCGGCCGATCCATGCCGAGATAGTCCATCATCTCGTCGAGAAACTCGTCCGGGAATTCCCCGTCATACTTCCGCGCCAGATCGAGCGCCTCGGCACGCGTCATCTGGCCGTTCTGAATCATCCGGCAGGCGTCGCGCACTGCGCGGCCGAAGCCGAACTTGATGTACTGCATGTAGTAATAAAGGTTGTCCGACTTGTCGTCGAGGCTATCGAAGTCGGTAAATGTTCCCGGCGTGCGGCCGGCCGGATGGACCGCGAATTCCATCTTGCTGCAGATGAATTTATAGTTCTCGAGCATGCTCCATCGAAAGAAGTAGCCGAAGTACATCGCCTTCACCCCGACTCGTTCAACGTCGGCGCTGTCCGGGTAGATGTACGGATTGACATCGCCGGACCGCACCTCGTCGTCGAGCCAGTTCCGCGGGTCATCGCCGATCTGATGCTCGATCACCTCGGTAATGTCGCGAATCTTCTTCGATTCCTCTCGCAGGACTCGGCCGCCGTATTCGCTTTCGCCGTGCTCTGCGTAGAACACGAGAGGGATGCCCTTGGCGACCGCCATCTGGATTGGCGTGGTGTTGATCCCGGCGTCCCAGGCCACCTTCGGATTGCCGCGCTCGATGAAGAACCGGCGCGCCAGGTGCCGCATCACCTTTTGATTGGGCCGGCAGAACACGTGGTCGAAGCCGAGCTGAATCAAGGCCTCGCGATTTCTGTTCCCGACGTCGTTCGGCAATAGTGGCGAAAACGTGACGAGCAACGGGTTCATTCCGAATTCAAACTTCAGGCGGTAGGCGATGGTGCTGCTGTCCTTGCCGCCGCTCCACGGAACGATGCAGTCCCAGTAACCGGTCTTTGATCGGTAAGGCTCGATGAGCGCGAGGAACGCCTCGCGGCGTTGGGTCCAGTCGATGTCCTGTTTTTCAACGGCGTTGTGACACGCGTTGCAGATGCCGGCTTCGTCGAACACAACGCGTGGGCGGCTGTCCGGCATGATGCACCGCTTGCAGTAACGGATCGACCGCCCGCGGGGCGTGGTGAGTGTGGCCATGGTTACGTCCTGACTAAAATCCCAGCGTCGGACAAATATCGTTTGGCGCTGCGAATGCTGGTTTCGGTGAAGTGATAGATATTCGTGGTGCAGACGGCCGACGCGTGGCCCTCGAGAAATGCGTCATGGAAGTGCTGCCAGTTGCCGGCGCCGCCCGCGACGAGCACGGGAATCGAGACGGCATCGGCCACCATCCGGTTGAGCGTGTTGTCGTAGCCCTCGAGCGAGCCGTCGCGCTCGATCGCCGTCAAAAAGATTTCGCCGGCGCCGAGTTTTTGCGCCCGTGCAGCCCAAGCGGCGGGATCGAGCCCGGTCGGATTCGCACCGAAGCGTGTCATCACCTCGTATCGCCCATCGTCAGCACGGCGTGCGTCAATCGACACGACGACGCATTGGGCACCGTAGAGCTCGGCGATTTCGGTGATGAACTCCGGACGCTCCACCGCAGCGGTATTGATGATGACCTTATCGGCACCCGCTCTGAGCAGCGTCTGGACATCGTCGATGCTGCGCACGCCCCCGCCGCAGGCGAGCGGCACGAAACATTCGCGCGCCAGGTGCTCGATGACTTCGAGGAATGCCGCGCGATCGCCCTGCCCCTCGCGTGTGACATCGAGCGCCACGACCTCGTCGACCGACCAGGCATCCACGAAATTGAGCGTGTAGCGATAATCGGGATGAAACTTCTTGGTCCTGAACAACACGCCGTCATTCAGCGTCAGCACAGTGATCAACCTGCGCCGGAGCAGCTCTTCAGCCATCCTTCAAGAAATTGTCAAGGAGCGAGAGCCCATGTCGCTGGCTTTTCTCAGGATGAAACTGTGTTCCGTACAAATTGTCGCGCTGCAGCACCGCCGTGATTTGCTCTCCGTACTCGCATGTGCCTATAACCATGGCCGCATCATCGCAGCAGATTTGGTAGCTATGAACGAAATAAAACAGAGCGCCGTCCGGCACGCCGGTGAATAGCGCACTCGATGTCAGCTGGCGCATCTCGTTCCAGCCAACGTGAGGAACGCGAAGCGCCGGATCGCGCGGAGCGATACGCCTCACATGCGCGCGGATCCATCCCAGCCCCTGATGCCGCCCGAATTCGTCGCTTTCCTCGGCCATCAGTTGAGCCCCAAGACAGATGCCGAGAATCGGCCGCCGCTGCTCGATCACGATCCGGGTGAGCGCGTCGACGAGGCCAAGCCGTGCGAGTTTCGCCATCCCGTCGCCGAACGCCCCCACGCCCGGAAGAATCAGCTTTTCCGCGCGTTCGAGGTCTGCGATTCGGCTGGTGATGAGGGGCGTGCCGCCCAGCCGAGCGACAGCGCCCGCCACAGATCGGAGATTCCCAAGACCGTAGTCGATGATGGCAATCAACAGCCGTACTGCTCGAGGAATAGCTTCGTATTGACAAAATTGAAGAGGAACTTACTCTCACTGTTCGGCAATTGCCGCCGATCCAGGAGCTCGGCGATTCGATCGCGACGAACGTGTTCGAACACGGGACTATCTGCCAGCAATCTCGCTCGCACGGCCGGATCCTGGACGTCGAGCAACGAGAGAATGGAGGCGTTGAATCCGACCTTCCGTTCCGAATTCAGCACCGCATCTGGGACCAGACCGCGTACCGCATCCCGAAGCACCGCCTTGGCGTACCCGTCCCGAACCAGATGGCGTGTCGGAATGCGGGAACAGAATTCGAAAAGACCGCGATCGAGATAGGGTGAGCGGTTCTCGATCGAGAAAAACATCGCGTTCAAATCGTCCTCATGGAGGATCACCGGCACGGTTTCGACGAAAAGCTCGTTCAGCATTCTGTTTCGCAGCAGATCGCGCGCCAGATCCTGTTCGACGAAAGCCTCCTGCCACGGATGGACGAGGTACTCGGCAAAATGCTGAGAATCGAAATACAGATGATCGCGGAATCCTGGAACGGTCCGGAACAGATTCGGATTGCCGAGCGAAGGGTTGCGGACGTAAGGCTTGACGCGTCTCTCCCACGCAGTCAGCGCTGCGTCGTAGAGATCGCTGTCGCGGATCTCAAACAGGTACGCGAGATGGTGATCGTAATAGCCGCTGAATAGTTCGTCGGCGCCGGTTCCACTGACAGCCACACGGAATCCATCGTGGGCGATCCGATCCATCAGCTTCCAATGGGCGTAGTACGAGATCGTAAATACCGGCGCATCGTGATAACAGACGAGGGTCTGAAGCCCGTCGAGGAAGTTGCTCTTTTCGAGACACAGTTCCACGTCACCGATCCCAAGCACCCGCGACGACTCCCGGACAATCGGCCGTTCGTCGTATCTCGGATCGTCGTCCACGATGGTAAACGCGCGGACGTCGTAGCCGCACTCGCGCGCGGCAATCGCTGCCAGCGCGTTCGAGTCGACGCCTCCGCTCAGGCAAAACGCCAGCGGTACGTCGGCCCGCAATCTCAACGACACCGACCGAGTGAGCCGTTCACGTACGCCTTCCACGGCCTCCGCGTACGACATGTCGACATCGACATCAGCGCTCCAGCGCCAAAACGCTCGAGATACTTCAGCGCCATCCCGATCGATGCGCAGAGCCGAACCGGGGGCGATCTCGGACACGCCGTCGAAGAATGTCTCGCCGGTCTTATAGAGCGAGCGGTATCCGTTCACCATGTACCGCTTCAGTTGCTCCAGATTGACCCGAATGTCGCGTCCAAGAAGGGCGGTCAGGAATTTCACTTCGGATCCGAAATACAGGCCGTCGCGGTCGCGATAGACATACAGGGGCTTTTCGCCAAACCGGTCGCGACAGAGGCTCACCGACTGATCGCGTGCGTCGTGAACGGCGAAGGCCCACATACCTTCGAATCGATCGAGTACGTCCCAACCAAATTGTGCGATGGATCCAACGAGCACTTCCGTATCCGAGGTTGTGTCGATTGCTGCCCCAGCACCGCGCAAATCCGAGGCGAGCTCCCGGTAGTTATATAACTCGCCGTTGTACGTCATCGTGAGCGGCCCGGCTTCAAACGGCTGATCGGATCGGTCCTGCAGGTCGATAATGCGCAGCCGCGAATTGAGGAGATACACCGAGCGATCGCCGCCGAGCGAACGATGCCACACACCGGCGTGGTCGGGACCTCGCCGCCGCATTCTCTGGAGGCATGCCTCGATGCGCGCTTCTGGAATGGTGCCTCTGCCCACATAGCCGGCGATTCCACACATCGGCCGGCTAATCCTGCGGCGCCGACGCCGTCGACACCGCGACGAGGCGAGCAAGCGCGTCACCCGTCGACGTCAGCCGCGCGAATTCGTCGGGCGTCGCGCTCAGGACATGATCGCGGATCACCTGCGACGTCTTGTTCAAGGTCAGATGCTTCTCGATGAACTGGGCGCCGCGCGCGATCGCGAGCAGGCACGCCTCGATGCCGCTGCAATGGTCGCTGTAGCCGAAGTAGGCGTTCGCGCTGAAGGAGGCGGGCATCAGCAATTCTTCCGGATAGGTCGGATATTTCGATCGGCAGAAGATGTATTTCAGATTCTGGTTCGGCGGGCCGAACGGCAGCGACGACCCTTCCCACATGCCGAGCGACACGAACGTCTCGCGGCCTTCGGCGAGAATCCGCTCGCAAAGAGCCGGGTTGTCGACAACAGTCCTCGACGCGATCTTGTAACGGTGCAGGCCGACCCCTCGCGCCAGGTCGAGCGCTTCTTCGGTAATGATCGACGCCATCATCTCGATGCCCCAGTAATCGCACCATTGCCGGTAGCGCGCGGCGCGCGCCCCGTCGATGTGGTTGATTTCATCCGGTTTGTTCCGCCAGCCGAACTGAAACTTCGCGATATGCGCGCCCGACTGCTTGGCCGATCGGATGAGCTCGTGCGCGATGTCGGGGTTACCGTCGTGATTCAGGCCTATTTCGGCCACAAACAACATAAACGCTCCAGTTCTACGGATGCAGGACGCCGTCTGGACTTTCGGGTTCCCGCGCGAGGCGAATCAGCCGCGCCACAAGCTCCAGTTCAATCGGGCTTCGCGCCTGAAGACTGTCTTCCCAAGTCATCGTCACGTGACCGACCTCGCGGCCGTAGAGATCCTGCTCGGTGAGCACGTCGCGCCACAACGCGTGAATGGCCAGGTTGTCGACATAGAGGCTCTCGCGTTCCAGCTGCAAGCGCTGAATCATCCCGCGATTGAACGGTTCGAGCCCGTGCTTCCCATGGATGAAGTGCAGTTCGAGATCCTCGTACACGCTGACGACCGAATCGCAGTCGTACGCCAGCAACGTGTCGACCGCTTCGCGGATGTGCGACGCTCGTCTCAGCGGCGTAAACACGCTCAGCATGACCACGATGTCTGGATAAATCGAATGGTCATGCTCCATCTGCGTGACTGAGTGATGGAGAACCTGGCTGAGGCGCACATTCGGCAGCGACAGCTCGGACGGCCGCAATGACGCAAGGACACCAGGCCGGCCGGCGCAATAGTTCACGACGTTCGGGTCATCGGTCGTCACGAACACGCGCTCGAAAACCCCCGCCTCGACGGCACTTTCGAGTGAGTAATCAATCAACGGGCGCCCCGCACACGGCTCGAGCACGATGTTCGGCATGGCGGCGTACGTGTTCTTCGCACCGATGATGGCGACGATCCGCGGTTTCACCGGCCCCTGAGTTCGCTGGACGAGACCCCGCTTGATGCTCTGGCGCGCGGCAAGAATGCGGCCGCGGTCGGCGGACAACGATCCGGCATGTTGGCGATAAAAGAACAGCGGTGTGGCGACATTGGCAACCTGGCCCTGGTACTTGTGGAGGATCTTCAACCAGAGCTGATAGCCGTCCTGAGCGTCATAATTCTCGTCGTACCCGCCGATGCTCTTAATCACGCGCCGCCGCACCATCGTGCATGCGCCGTGGGCGGGCAGATCGAGCATTTGGACTTCCGTACCCACTTTTTTTCGTTGTTCCACGGCGAGCAACTTGCCCTGCTCGTCCACGTAGCTGTAGTTCGGATAGACGAGAGCCACTTCCGGATGCGCATCCAGATAGGAGGCAAGCACCAGCAACGCGCTTTCATCGAGGTAGTCGTCGGGGTCAAGACGGATGACGTACTCGCCTCGCGCATGCTCGAACGCGATGTTCGAGCATGCCGGAAGACCTCGCCGTGTTTCATGACGAAACACACGAACTCGATCGGGAAACCGGCTGACGTACGACGCGGCAATCGTCGATGTCTCATCGGTCGATCCGTCGTCGATGACGACGATCTCCCACTCGCCGATCGTCTGGCCTACGATGCTGGCCAGGGCTTGATCGAGAAACTGGCCGTAGTCGTGGCACGGCACGTAGACGGTGATTCTTGGAGCGGCGTGGCCGGTGCTCATGGAATCGTTCAAACGAATGAAACCTGGAGAAGACGGTCGATCTCGGCTTGGGGCATGGCCTCGAGCCGGCGCAGATCCTCAACGGTGTCGATGCTGAAATTCAGATCGGCGAGCTCCGGCCTGTTGCTGTGAAGACTTGCGATCCGGAATTCTTCAGGGTGCTGATAGTAATACTGAGTGACATGCTCGCGATGATCGGCGGATAGTTTCGCGGGATCCGTTCTCAGCAGCGTTTCAGCGCGTATGAGCTCGGGATTCTGCCCCTTCGGCAGCGTGCGCGGCATGATTGTCGTCACCACATCCCAGTCTGCGCCAGCACTGGCGATGACCGCTTCGAGAATCATCGGGCTCATCAGCGGGCTGTCCCCATTGATCCGCGCAATCCAATCGGCGCCTCGGCCTGCCGCACAGCGCTGAAACCGCGCAAACACGTCGTCCAGCGGCCCGCGGTGCACCTCCACGCCAAGACTGCCGACATAACTCGCCAACGGATCGTCAGAGGAATCGGTGCTCGTAAGCAAAACGACCTTCGTCGGATCGATCGCACTCACGGACCGAACGCGGTCCAGCACGTGTGCGATAACCGGCCGGCCACGGAATGGCGCCAGTGTTTTGCCGGGAAACCGCCTGGAGGACATGCGGGCTTGGACGAATGCCGCAATCACCATCGTTATTCCCGATATCCGGCAACGGTTCCCGTACTCCCGCTCACGATGGCGTACGACGGTACATCCGCCGACACCACCGATCCCGCGCCGATGACGGCCCCGCGTCCGATACGCACGCCACGGAGCACCGTCACACCCACGCCGAGCCACACGTCATCTTCGATGACGATCGGGCTGACGCTCATCGGCTGTTCGCGGATGCGCGCGTCGCGCTTCAAGCCATGATTGCTGTCCACGAGATAACAGAACGGCGCGATCAAGCAATCGTTTCCGATCGTGATCGATGCACTCGCAAAAATGAAGGTGTGATAGCCAATCGTCGTCCAGTCCCCGATGGAGATGGCTGCGGCCGGGTTGGTCGGGCAGATGCGGGCGCCTTCCTTGACGATGACGTGTGAACCAACTGAGACGCGCTCGGGATGCCTGAGAAACTCGACGTTGCGCTCGACATAGAGACTCTCCCCGACCGATGCGAGCAAACCCGCCAGCCGCCGGCGCCTCAGCCAGTGCCGCCAGGTCGGTCGAGCGTACCGCCGGACACCGCTTTCGAGTGCGATGCGGCCGTTCGTCGCCGGTGTTGTGTCACGCATGAAATGCGCGCCTTTCGGGTTCGTACAGCGGAAGAACCTTGGCGAGCAGCGACCGGGGATTGTGAACCGATAGCTCGACGCCGGTTTTGCTGAACACCGCCCGCCATTCGCGCATCAGATCGACCACGCCGTGCCGCGCCGTGCTGTGCGTTTCGTCGTAACGAATGCCGCGATACGTATTGAACTCCGCCGGTCCCAGGACGCCGGTACGCTCATCAACGGCGGGTGTGGTGTCCGAAGGCAAGTAGAAGTACCTCGAGTCGTAGAGGTCGACACCCACCAGCACAATGTGTTTCCACCCGAGGCAGTATGCGACGTTGACGGCGTCCGCCAGCGTTCCGGTGCTGTGACGGATGCCGTCAGCGATTCTCGTTGTCGGCGGGCCATCCAGGCGCGCGGTGTGATACCGCATCATCCGGGCGCCTTGCGGCAGGTAGCCGTAGCCGACCAACTGATTGCAGAAGTGTCCCAGGTACTCTCCCTGAAGCAGAAACGTCGTCGACGCAAAGAGTGGATTATTCTTCAGGTATCCAGCGACCTCTTCCGCATACGGCCGCCAGCGCAGTGACCCATAGATTCCGCCTCGCAGCAGGTGGAAATTGACCGGAATCCAACGTTGACGGTAAAACGCGTTGAACCCAAATACGTCGTGCTTGCGAAAGTGATCCCACTCTTCACCGCGTACCTCATTTAACGACGCGCCCGAACCGAATATGAAGACCGTATCCGACTTGCGGAGAGCGGATGCTTGCGCCGGGCTGATGGTCTGATACCTTCCGGACCGGATCCGATCGCGCAGCCATGCGTCGGTCAGCATCGCATTCCACCGCATCCATCCGATCGGGCCTCGTTCGCGACAAAGGTTGTACTCGGTGCGTAAGAGAAATCGAGTCTCGACACTGACGGCGTTTTTCAGCACGCTGATGCGACCTCGGCCCAGATCTCGCCCCAGTTCACCTGGATGTGTTTCACGACGAATCCGACTTCGGTCATCTCCGCCTCGAAACTTTCGCGCGTGTATTCTGTGTAATGTGTCGGATCGCCGTACGCGTAAAGGCCCAGCTCGCGTCGAAGCGGAGGCCGCCAATCACGATTGAACATGGGGACCCGAATCAACCATCGGGACGGCAGCGCCCGAGCTTGTACTTCACGCAGAAACTGGACGCGGTGCTGAATGTGCTCGAGCACATTCGACATCACAACGACGTCAAACCGGCCCGCCGGCAGTGTCCGCGGCGCTTCGCCCTCGGTAAACGTCAGCCGCTCGTGCTGGAAAAGCTGCCGCGCCTTCTTGACGTTCGACGGCTCCATGTCGAGCCCGGTCACATCGGCGCCGCTGCGGCTCGCGATGGAATGCGCCACGGCGCCGTAACCGCATCCGATATCGAGCACCCGGTCGCCTGCGCGAACCCGCTCCACGAAAAAATCGTGATAGCGCATCAGCCGATGCTTCACGTGGATGCCGTCGCCGTAGGCCATCGAGACAAGATCGACCTGCCCCGACAAATCGGACTCCATGGTAAGCAGCTCGCGCAGCGCAGCGTCTGGAGAACCTCCAGCGGCGGCGCGCGTGATCACCTGAACGAGCCGTCGGCGCACCGGAGCCGGCACGAATCGGAAAGGAATGGTGGCGAGCCGGCTAAGAGGATGCACGTTACCCACACAACCGTTCGAAGACGGCACGATGGCGGTCTAGCCAATGACGGACGTCGAATCGCTCGACGGCTCGCGCACGTGCGGCCGAGGAGAACGTCGCGAGAGCGCGTTTGACGCGAGTCACGCCGTCGGCAAGCGCCGCAGGATCTGGGGCGATCTCCCGTTCCCAGCTGAGCTCTGCGTCGACGCCAATCCCCGCGGTGTTTCCGACCAGCTCTGGCACGCCGCCACTTTTCGAATAGACCACCGGGCGGCCACAAGACAACGCCTCGATCACTGTCGTGGGGCAGGGATCGTTGTACTTGGTGTGCAGGACAATGTCGGCGCGGCGGAAAATTGCCGGCGCCTCTGCTTGCGCGTACGGTCCGAGAAATAACACACGTCCTGTCACCCCCAATTTCAAGATCAGGTCGTCCGCCTGCCGGCGCGCCGCGGCCATATCCGGAATCCAACGCAAACGACCGGTGATAAGCAGCTCGGCATCAGTCCCACCGCGGACGAGGATCCCCAGCGCGCGAACGGCAGACTCGAGTCGATACCACTGATCCTGCGAACCGCCCAGCAGGAGCGTCAGGGGCCGGCCTTCGGACTTGTGTACCGGCGTGAAATGCGACGTGTCCACGGCGTTGTACAGGATCTCCCACGGGCCGCGCGGCGGTCCGGCGAAGCGATCGGCGCACATCCGACAGAATTCGCTCTGGTAGAAGACATGGTCGGCCCGCGCAAGGAGTGCGGTCATTTCGGCGTTCACCCGCTCCCATCCCGGTCCGTGCCATCCGTGATAGGCGACGCCGTTTTGATTCAGCACCAGGCGAGCGCCTTTCCGGCGTGCCCATTCGGCTCGCACAATCGACGCCGGCGGCAGGCGGCTCGTGACGAGATACATTACGTTGAAGCGTGGGCCGGCCTCCGGATAGACACGCGCGAGGTGCTGCAGCTTGACGATGCCGCCGATCGCGACGTCGCTCTCACCGGGAACTCGCTGACCGTACGACACTCGCGCTCGACCGGCCGACGATCCGGCGACGTAAGCGGCAGCTCCAGAAGCGTGCGCGGCCGCTGCGCGAACAGATCGTGCTACGGGCCGCAGTAGTGCGCGCGTCATCAAAGTAGTGGAGCAATCGCCGCTTCGAAACGACCGAGCAACCGCTCGTACGTCAGCTCTTCGCGGGCGACCTGAAGCGCGTTCCGGGCGATTCTCTCCCGCGTCGCGTCATCTCGAAACTTCGCGACCGCTTCGTCTGCGTTGCTGAAATCCTTTTTCAGAGGGATGTAGTGCTCGTCCGCGACGAAGAAGCCGTCGTAGTGCCCCTCGAAGAGGATTTGGACGGTACCAGTTCCAGCGGCTTCCACGTTGCGTCCGCTGAGAATCCGCAACGGCATCCCTATCTGCCGATCGCGCAGGCAATGATCGTAAATCTCGTCAAACCCGGCGCCGGGATGCGCCTTCAGGTACGCCATCGTTTTCAAACGAGCGGTGTCTTCCAGGTCGAAGTAGTCGCCGCCGGCCTCGGTTCCGAGCTGGGCCTTGCACCGGTTCAGGAAGGCCGCCCAGCCCGGCTCGTCAAACCGGCTTTCGGCCTTCAGCGAGATGTCGGCCGTCAAGCGGTATCGCTCGGCGTTCGTCGTGAAAAATTCCGCGATTGTGCGGCGCTCCTGGTGCCCGAGATATGGCGGCGAGTCGTCCGCACGGTAACCGACATCTATAGGCCGATCGGCGACCGGAACCTTCAGCGCGAAGAGTGCCTGGTCTAATCCAGTGTTCGATACTCCGGTAACGGCGCAGCCGAGGCGCCGGCGGTAGAGAGCGTGCACGTCAGACGACAAGCTCTGCGATATGAGCAACGCAAGCTGCAACCGCTCGCAGAATCTCATCTTGTCCGGCATCAGCTTGTACTCGTTGCCGATGAAGAACACTTTCGGCTGACGCAATCGTGCCAACTGATCGATCAACCACTCGGGCACGGCGCATCCGTTCGAAAACGCCGAGTGCAGCAGGACGACGATGTCGCCTCGGTAGAAGTGTGCCAAAGCAGCCGTGCGAAACCGCGACGTCAACGTGCGATCCAGAAGATTGATCGGCGTGCAGTCGAACCTCGGATCGCCTAGAAAGTGGCGTGGCCATGCGCGCTGATACGAAAACGTCGAATTGTCGGGAGATAAGGCGAAGAGCAGCAGGATGCGAGTGCGCCTCACACGACTAGGCCTGGCGCACGAGCATCGGGTGTGCGAGCGCTATATCGGCAGATAGCGGCGCGCGGCGAATGTGATGAACCAGCTCGATCGACCGTCGAGCCTCGGACACGCCAGAACCGCGCCCCGCGAGAATTTCTTCGTAGGCGCGCGTGTGGAGGTCGGTGATGCCTTCGGTGAATTCCACTTCATGGTCATCAATGACAATCGAACGGAACGACGTTCGCTGCCCCGGCTTGGCGGTAAACGGAAGATCCGCCGCATCCGCCGAGAGGAACCACCGCACGCGCGCGCGCTCGAGCTCGACGAAGCCCGCCGCTCGCCTGGACTCGCGAAGGTACACTTCGCTGCGGCGCATCGGTCCGAAGATCCAGAGCAGCAGATCGAAAAAGTGAATGCCGATGTTCGTCACCAGTCCGCCCGATCGCTCGTCAGAACCTTTCCACGAAACGTCGTACCAAAGGCCGCGCGCGGTGATGTAGGTGAGGCAGACCTCGTGTGGACCTTTCGCCGATTCTGCTTCCATCCGGGCCTTCAGCCGAATCAGTTCGGGATGCAGACGAAGCTGCAGGATGGTGAAGATTCGCCGGTGTGTCTCGAGCTCCAGCTCCTCGAGCGCGTCGAGGTTCCACGGATTGATCGTCAGCGGCTTTTCGCAGATGGCGTCGGCGCCCACTCGAAGAGCCAATCGGATATGGGCGTCGTGCAGATAGTTCGGTGAACAGATGCTCAGGCAATTGACGCGCTTGTCCTGCGGACCACGCCGCAGCTTCTCCAGATGGCGATCGAAACGTTCTATTTCGGTAAAGAAGCGGACGTCAAAAGAGAATCGATCCAGGATGCCGACCGCATCGTGCGGATCCACAGCCGCCACGAGGGCATTTCCAGTGTCATGAATTGCTTTCAGATGGCGCTCGGCGACATACCCGGCGACACCGCAGATGGCAAAGTTCTGGCTCATTCCTGTTTTCCGATCGCGCCGTGCGCAGTCCTGTTGCGCCATCCGGCAGCAACGGGACGGGGCCATCGGATCATGACGACCCCGGCTGTTAGCAGGCACGCGCGAGTGCCCCAGCCGAACGCCTGCACCGGGACGTGAAGTGCTCTCAGCAGAACGATATGAACGATCACGGCGACCGCGATGGCAATGCCGGCCGCCTGGATCTTGGATTGAAGATCAAGGCGTATGAAATGAGTCGCCAGCCGCGTGACGCCAGACTCATGCCATGCCGCGACAGTGGGAATGGTGAAGGCCCCGAGTGTCGACACCGCTCGACTGTCCGCGCCCACACTGGCGAGACGCCGAGCGACGACCGTCGCGTCCGGCGACCGCGGTGTTCGGGTCGCGAGGAACGTGTGATGACTCGCCTTCACAATCCAGGCGGCAGCGATCGTTCCCACCGCCCAAATTGTGCTGGTTGCAGCGACGCGGCGAGCGAAACCGAACACGACGCTCGAGTTCGTCGCGCGCTCCAGAAACGGCTGACGAGTCTCGGTCATCGGGTCGCGCCAGGCCGCTCTTCGCCGATTTTCACATCGACTATCCAGCCGCTGACGGTGAAGAGTGCGGTCTCGAAACTGAAGGAGTTACCCACCCTTATCGGCCTGTACTGGTAGATCCATCCGGATGGCGTAAACACAACCGGAACGCGAATTGTGCCAATGAACGTGACGACAGGTTGTGGCAGCTGTACGGTTCGACTCAGGACGCCCTCGCTCCATACCCAGTTCGTGGTCAGCTGCTCTTGCGATTCGACCGCGACCAATACTGCCCTGGCCGTATCCACACCTGTCGGCGATCGCTGGAGGTCGACATCGCCCACCTTCATCACTTTGAGGATTCCAGGTTCCCCGATAAACCTCGCTCGTATCGTCGCAACCGCCGGAAAAGCCGCGCGCGTATCAGCTGGAAACACTTCGTCGATCAAGAATTTTGCATCGCGGTTTTCGGGCTTGTCTTTCCTGGGCGGCAGTGGAAAAGAAATCGTGGCGCCGCGAGCCACAGGTGTCTGGGCTATTCTGCACTCGGTCGTGACCACGGCGCACGTCAACTTCAGAATCGCAGGAATCCTCTGGTCTCCAGGCAATGCCGTCGTAGGAAAGACATTCGAACCGATACGCATTCCGCCTTCGCCGGCCTGCGGGGGACGTACCGACACAACTTGAGCGTCCGTACCAAATGTCGTGCCGGCTTCGATCAATTCGGCATCCTCTCTGGTAAGCCCCACGAACGCGCCAACCGCCTGCATCTCAATCCGCTCGGTCGCGATGACTGTCAAAGCACCTGGCTTCCGAGCGAGTTCCTGCCCCTCATCGAACAATGCGATGTCATAGGTGCCGGGCTGAACAGTCTGGGGCAGCTTGATCTCGCCGGTCGTCGGGTTCTGAACGAAAAGGGGCGAGTCAACGGGGCCGATTCTGGCCCGAAGAAACGGTCGAAGATTCTCGCCTGTCAAAAGCAGCGATGCGGGTTGACCCGCGGCAACTTGAGTCGGCTGGAGTGTGACGATGCTCGGCTTCGGGACTCGAAAAAGCAAAAACGCACCGTAAGCGAGTGGAATCAATCCAAGCGCGAGGACGACAACGACCGCGTCGATGAGATTGATTTTCCCGAACAGTCTGCCACGCTCATCCAGTACAGGCATCGATTGTTTTACCTCGCGGTGCGGGTCATGACGCTGGATAAACTGTCGACGGCGCCGAGCGCGCTAAGCCACAAAACGAACGGTACGATGGTGTCGCGATGACGAACCATCGTGCCGATGTTGCCGCTGTTGAGCGCGATGGCTGCGCCGCCAAACATTGCGAACGCGGCAAGCAGACACGTGACGAGCCGATCACGCTTGAGCCCTGCCAATACGCCAGGAATCACGAGAACGACCAGAACGTACCAGACAACCTGCTGGCCAAGAAATACCATTTCGGGTCCAGACTGAATCTGCGATGGCACCGGCGAAACGATGAACGCGACGACGGCCCGTGCCGCAAATCTGGCACCCTCGTCAAAGGTCATGGGGATGAAATCCGTCTGGGAATAAAAACGCTGGTCGAGCAATTTATACGAGTGACCCTCTGTTCGCACGTGCCCGATGTGCTGGACGGCCGAACTATTCAGCTGAGCCATCACACGTGTTTGAACAAAGGGGTGGTGCGCGAGCCGCACGCCAACCACCGCCAGGATTGCGGCGACCGCCATCACTAACCAGGCACGTCGAAGGACGAAGGTTGCAGCAAATCCTGCCGCCAAGCCGGCCACCACGATCGCCTGGCCGCCGGTCCTCACACCCCCAATAGTCGCAACGCTGCCGGCCAGCAACAGAGTGGCAATCGAGCGTGACAATATCGTCTGGCCTCGCCATGCGGTGACGGCCGAGACAAGAGCGACGACCGCGAGAAACACGTAGAGTGATTCCTTCAAGGCCGAAACCGACCACAGGAACGGGGTCGGCATGAACAGCAGCAACGCGAATCCGAGCAGCGCCGGCTGCGTGCCGTACGAGGATCTGACGAGCCTGAAGAGTGCGACTGCAGCTGCCATACACAGCACGATATTGAGAAGGTGGATGGCATACGGCGCGGGACCCAGCAAATACTGAAGGTACGCGAGGACGTACAGGTACGTCGTCCAGCCGTACAAGCGATCGAACGCCACGTTGAACAAGAACGGGGCGACGGGAACGCCGAGCCAGATATCACGGATCCAAAGCGCTCTCCGCTTCAGGGCGACTCCGTCCCCGTCCCAGAAGAAACTCACGATCTCCGAATGATCGGTCGCGATAAACAAGACCGCGACGGCAAGGACGCGCAGAGCCACCGCCACGCCCAGCATTCCAAGGACCCACCGACGCTCGCGTCCCGAAAGACCGCGAAGAGCCCAGGCAAACAGCGCAACGAGCGTGATGCCGAACCAGACTGAAAGCGGCGACAGAACGTAGGCTGTGCCCAGTACGATACCGGCACCGGTCCCATAGATTATCGACTCTCTACTTAACGCCATCAGCAATCCAGCCGTACTTGGAATGCACGCGGATATCGTTGAGGCCCGCCGATGCGAGAAGCGCGCGTACCTCCTCTTCGCTGTAGCGCTTTTCGATTGGTGCGGAGAAGCGATCGAATTGATCGTTGTAAAGCACGTTGAACGGATACTTCACATAAATGGCGAGCGGCCACGTTTCGCCGACATTCACCCCCAGAGCCGCTAGCAGCCGATACGGGAGAATGACGCCAGCCATCAAAGCGACGCTCAGCCCCCAGCACAGAACGCGTAATACGGGAAATGGGAAGCGCGTGGTGAATCTGCGCGCGAACGTCACTGGCAGCAACAATCCGCCCGCGAGTCCCGTACGTTTCCAGTATAGATACAGACGAAGCCGGCCGCCGGGCTTCAGAGCGCGAACGAGGCCTCGCAGTGCGCCGGCCGTATCCTCGAGGTGATGCAGCACCCCCATTGAAAATACAAAATCAAACGCGCCCTCGGCCACCGGAAGGCGCGTGAGATCGCCCTGAACGCATTGCACGTTCGGTTGATCGGCCACGTTTCGAGCGGCTTCATTGATCGCCGCAGAAAAATCCACGGCGACCACGGTGTCGGCAAACGGAGCGATTTGCCGGGCATGGCGGCCCATGCCGCAACCGGCATCGAGCACTAGACGGCCGCGCAGCCATTCCAAGTCGAAATTGCTGAAATAATCGCCGAATGTCCGCTCTGAAGGCTTCCAGTCGTGGAAGTGCGTCCACTCATATCCGAAACTCGCCCGGGTGCGGGCATCGGCCTCGATCGCGTCGAAATCGTCGTCGCTCACGAACCGCGGGATACCATTGACGATGGCCGTCGTGCTGCCGCATTGCCGGCAACGAAGCTGGCCTGGATCGACGCGATCGAGCGCGCTTCGGCACTTCGGACATCGCAAGAGCTCCAACAGCCTGTCCGGAGTCGTCACTGTGGGATTCATTTCAACCCAAGGACCGTTCGAAGAGCTGCCTGATGTCTCGAAAGCCATGCGACCGGCCGCGTCATCCGAAGGTGAATCAGCGTCATCACGCCCGTGTACGCCGCATACTCCGTCGCGCTTGTCCGGTAACGTTTCATCTGAGAAACGGCGTTCTGGAACTGCTCCGGCGAAAGGCGATAGTCCATGATCTCGAACAGCGAGCGTCCGCCGGCGCCGTCGATGTCGCCGCCTTCTTTCCGGAAATGCAACGTGACCTCGTATGCCAGAGCCCAGAAGAGATAGTGACGAATGCTCGCACGCCACCGCTTGACGATCGCGGCGTGATCGGGCCACCGGTGTAGGTGGTCGTCGCAATAACCCGTCAGATTCGCGTCGTAATCGCGCGCGATTGATTCGATCGTCCGCGCGCTGTGAGACTCGCGGTTCTGGCGCCAGCTCCACAGACGCCGGTTGATGTGTCCCACGTCCCAGCCCTCGGCCACGCGAAACCACAGAGGAAAATCACCGAACCCGATGGGTGCACCGTCGACGAATCTCGCGTCCCCGAGAGCCGCGGCGCGGACCATGGCGCCTGGGATGCCGATCGACGTACGGCCGGATCGGATCGTCTGTTCGATGTAATCCATGCCGCTCGTGACAGCGCCGACGTCGTGATCGCGCACGCCTATCTCTTGGCCTGCATCGTTGATGAGATTCCAGTCCGAGCACACCACGCCCACGGTGGGATGCCGCTCGAAGAACGACACGTATTCACTGACAATGGTTCGTTCGCGCTCGTCGTGGTCGTGCCAGATGCAGATGTAGGCGCCCACCGCCGCGTCGAAGCAGAAATTGTGATTGGCATGAAGGCCGATGTTACGGCTGTGCCTCACGTAGCGGATTCGACTGTCGCCGCGCGCCGCGGCACGGGCGACGTCCTCGGTGTTGTCGGTCGAGCAGTTATCGCTTACGACGATTTCGAGCGACGGATAATCCTGCCCTGAGATCGATTGCAGGGTTTGACGCAGGCTCTCGGCGCGGTTGCGCGTCGGGATGCAAATCGAGACTAACGGTAACGGCAGGGCGCAATCCTCTAGATGACTCTGGGTTCCGGTATCGGAATGACGAATCTGCCGCCATGGTCGGCAAACGGCTTCATCTGCGCCATGATTTCGTCCCTGAAGTTCCACGCGAGGATCACCATGTGCGTGGGACAGCGCCCTTTCGTCCAGCGGTCGACGTCCTCCACGGGAATGTGCGTGCCCGGCGTGTATCGCCCGTGCTTGTGGCTGCTGCGATCGAGGATGTACTGCAGCGACGCGACCTCCTCCGCACAGTAATTCAGCAACGTGTTGCCTTTTGCTGCGGCACCGTAACCGATCAGAGACGCTCCGCTGTCGCGAAGCTGCCTGATCAGTCCTTCGAAGCGCTCCTTCCACGCGCCGACATCAGCCGCGAATCTCTTGAGACGCTGAGGATCGCTGATCTTTGATTGGCGTTCGCGGTCGAGCAGATCGATCAGCCTCGCCGATGGCCTGCCGGTTCCCTTGCGACGCATGTGGATCACCACCGACCCGCCGTGCAGCGAAATCTGCTCGACGTCGACCAGCTCCATGTCGTGCCGTCTACAGAGGTGTTCCATGGCGCTCAGCGAGATGTATGACAGATGCTCGTGATACACCGTATCGAATTCAAGATGATCGAGAAAGTCGCCGAGGTAGGGCACTTCGATGAGAAACACGCCGTCCTCGGCCAGGCACGCCTTGACGGCGTCTACGAATTCGTGCACATCGTCGACATGAGCGAACACGTGGCGGCCCAGGATTCCGGAGACGCGCCCGTGCTGCGCCAGGATCGTATTTGCCGTGTCCTTGTTGAAGAATTCAGGAATCGTGGGGATCCCTGCCGCATCTGCGATGGACGCAATATTTCGGGCGGGTTCCACCCCCAGCACCTTCACACCGCGGCGCTTGAACGCCTGCAGCACCGTGCCGTCGTTGCTCGCCACTTCGACGATCAGATCGGATGCCGTCCAGCCGTACTGAGCAATCAAGGCCTCTGCCAGGTGCTCGGCGTGGTGTCGAACACCCTCGGAGGTTGAGGACACGTAGATGTAGTCGCGATACAGCTGCTCCGCCGGCACGACATAGTTCAGCTGAACCAGTCCGCAGGTCGCGCAGCCCGCAACTGCAAGCGGATACGATCGTTCGGATGAGAAGTCTTCGGGCCTGGACAGAAAAGAATTCGCCAGCGGCATCTCGCCGAGATCGAGAAAAGGTTCCGGGAGCGGGGTGTGACAGATCCGGCAATTGGTGTGAATGGGCATGAGACGTTGACGATTAACCGTGCTTGAGTTTCCAGTCGTACGGAATGGTTGGGGTGAATGGATCGATTCTCGTGATCTCATCGGGATCGTGCGGAATATCGGCGCAATTGGCGACGATGGCCTTCTCGCCACCGACAGCGGTGAAGCCGTTGACGACGCCCGGAGGAACCCGCACGAGCTGATAATTCACCTGGCCGAAATAAATTTCCTGAAGCTGATCCTTCGTTTTCGACGACGCGCGTGAATCGAACAGCACGAGCTTGATGTTCCCGACGACGACCGCGTAATTAATGGTCATCCGCGAATGCAGATGCCACGCCTTGATGACTCCCGGAAAAATGACCGAGAAATAAATTTCCCCGAACTTCTCGAAATGCGGGTCGCTCGCTTTGAGCATGTGCATGACCAGGCCGCGCTCGTCCTGGATTCGCCGGAGGGGGAAAATTTCAACACCTTCGATCATCGATGGTGCTCCTTTGCGGCCGACAAACCGGCGTTCTTCGTCTGTTCGGCGAAGTACTCGCGGTACCAGGCAATGGTCTCCGCCATACCTTGTTCGAGCGTGTAGGCCGGCGCCCATCCGAGCTGGCGGCGAGCCTTGGCCGCGCTCAAGTACTGGTGGGGAATTTCGTTGGGCGCGTCGTTGAGGATTACCGGCTCGAGGTGCACGGCGCCCGCGGCCTGGCGGATGATATCGACCAACTCGCGGACGTTCACCTGAATCTCATTGCTGAAGTTATAGACCTCTCCTTCGCCCTGTCCGGATAGCAATTTCTCAGCCGTAGCCACATAGGCGCCGACGCCGTCCTTGACGTAAAAATAGTCGCGAATCAGCGTTCCGTCGCTTCGAATGATGGGACGCTGCCCGTCGATGAGCGACCGGATGGTTCCCGGTACGATGCGGTTGAAATTCAGGTCACCGCCGCCATAAAAATTGCCGCAGCGGGTGATCGCTACCGGCAGCTTGTAGGTGACCCAGTAGGCCTGCCCAATGAGGTCGGCGCAGCTCTTTGACACATCATAGGGGTGGCGCCCGATGAGCGGCGCGTCTTCTGTATAGGGCAACACCTCATGCGTCCCGTATGCCTTGTCGCTTGAAGCCAGCACGACAGCCTTGACGTGACGCGCGTGGCGAGCGGCCTCGAGCACGTTCCAGGTGCCTTGGATGTTCGCTGAAAAGGTCGACAGCGGATTGTGGTTCGCAATGCCGACGATGGTCTGCGCGCCAAGGTGGAACACCACTTCCACTTCGTATTCGTTGAGGATTCGCTCGATGAGCGAATAGTCTTCCAGGTTGCCTCGGACCGTGACGACGCGCGTATCCAGTCCGAAGCGGTAGAAGTTCGATCCCGGCAGGCCGTCGCGCACAAGCGCCACGACGTCGGCGCCGGCTTCGACCAGCCATCGTGTGAGCCAGGCGCCGACCAGCCCGGTCCCCCCAGTGACAAATACACGGCGCCGTTGCCACACGTCAGATGCCATCGTGTCCCGATACCTTTCCGTCGCTGGTCGCATTCAGATGTCGATGAATGAGCGCCGCCGCAAACTCGAGACCCCGCGCGTTCCAGTGGGTGTCGTCGAGCCAGTAGAGGTACTGTCCTGTGGCGAGATCTCGATGCGCCTGAGCCTGAAAGCCTGGCGTTAAATCCAGGACCGAAACGCCAGCGCCCCGGAGCGCGCGTTCCACACGCGCGAGCAGAGGGTTCGTGTCGACGTTCTCAGGATTGGAGCGTTCGAGCGTCGGATAATAAACCGTGTACTTGCTGGGAGCCAGGACGATAAGGGGATCGAAGCCTTCATTCTTCAGCTCTGCAGTGAGCCACCTCAGGTGATCCACGGCGGGCCGCGCTTCTCCCGGGCGCTCGAATGCCTCGAGGTCCGGCGGATAAAAGATAATCGGTGTGCCTGTCGTCAGCCGGCGAATCGATACCCTCTGCGCATAGGTATTGGGCAGGATTTTGTCGTTGGAAACCGCCAGGTACGCCTTTTCTGCGACGATCTTCACCGGCGACATGAACCACAACCCGCGGAGCTCGCTTCTGACGCGCTCGCCGTGCCCGTGAAAAACCAGATTCAGCAGGCGGCTCTTGCGGTCAGGGTTTTCTGCTCGCCGTTCGGCGTCTTCGAAAAATGGCAGCGGAACATTTTCGGTCCACACCACAATCGCGCGGCGCCCGGCGAACCTCAACTTCGTTTTCAGCAGACGCGCTGTCGCGAGATACGCATACGGACCGCCGGCGTTGTAAAAGCGACGTCCGGTCTGTTCCGAGAGCCGCACGGGCAGCGTGTCACCGTCCGAATTGCCGTAGCCGGCCACGTACGAATCCCCCAGGACAAGGCCATCGATGTTCCCATTCGCCAGCGAAGGCTCATTTCTGAACCCATACGCGTCGGTCGTAAACACCTGCGGGCGGTACTGGCGCAGCGCGGGAACGTTGCCCATGTTGGCCATGTTTCCGTGCGTGCGTTCGCTGCGAAACTGCCGGTTCGCTTCGAAAATCGCGCCCGGCTCCTGAAAGCGCGTCACGCACTCCCAGGCCTGAAAGCACAGGCGATCCTGCGGCACAAAGCGCGAGAGGGCGTCAATCAGAAAGAGAACGGCAATCATACGAGGCAGCAGGCGGCCGATCGACATCACATCAGAACTGAAAATACAGAAAGGGCGACGCCTGTGCCCCGTACACGGTCAGCAGGCTCAGCGCGAACAACGCCGCGAGTGCGACGGTGGCTCCGGCTCCCCACTCGTGCTTCAACTCGAACGAGTTCGGGCCGGCGTGCGCCAGCCAGCCCGCGATGCCCAGCACAAGAACCAGAGCCGCCGCTGCGACGACAGAAAATCCCGGCTGGAAGAAAAACATCTTCTCGAGCATCACCCGCGCCATCGTCAAATCGGTGGCGCGGAAGATCACCCAGCCGATCAGAACGGCCAGAAATGTGCCCGCCTGACGCGCGATAACCGGCAGGCGATCCCAGCCTCTTCCCACTGTTCCGTAGGCCGCCAGCAGCAACCCGTGATAGACGCCCCAGATCACGAACGTCCACGATGCACCGTGCCACAAGCCTCCGAGAGACATCGTGACAAGCAGGTTCCACGCTTGCTGCCACTTGCTGCCGAAGAGCCCGCCCAGCGGTTGGAACAGGTAATCGCGGAGCCACGACGACAAGGAGATGTGCCAACGCCTCCAGAACTCCGCGATGTTTTTCGATTTATACGGCGAGTTGAAATTCTGCGGAATGCGGATACCGAACAGATATCCCAGCCCCACCGCCATGTCGCTGTAGCCGGCGAAGTCGAAGTACAACTGGTACGAGTATCCGATCATGCAGAGCCAGGCATCCAGCGTCGACAGTGACGCATAGCGAGTCAGGGCTGGATTGATAATCGTGGCAATCGTGTCGGCAATCAGAACCTTTTCGATCATGCCGATCGCAAAAAACGACCACGCGCGATCGAGATGCTCGCGCCGGTCGACGCGATCGATCCGGTCGAGGTCGGCTTCGATCTGCCGGAATCGCACGATCGGGCCGGCCACCAGCTGGGAAAATAGCGACACATATGTCGCGTACTCCCAGAAATTTCTCGTCGGCTTGATGGTGCCGCGGTACGCGTCCACGATATATGAAATGCTGTGGAACGTGTAGAACGAGATGCCGATCGGCAGAATGATCTGCAGCGGCTTGAGAGGGAAATCGAATCCGGCCAATCTTCCCGCCGCGGCTATGGAACCGAGGCCGAAATCGGCGTACTTGAAAAACGCGAGTACCGCCAAATCGCTGGCAACGGAAATCGTGAGAATGAGCCGCCGACGGCGCGCATCGGCGATCTTCAGCAGCGCCACTCCTGCCGCGAAGCTCACCACGGTCGTGAACAGGAGCAGCGCACAGAATTTGTAGTTCCAGAAGCTGTAAAACCAGTAGCTCGCGAGCGTCAGCCAGACGTAACGCTGTGTGGGCGTCTTCAGCCGCCAGAACACGAAATATGTGACTGGCAGAAAGGCGTAGAGAAAAATCAGACTATTGAAGAGCATGCCCGGGTATCGCGTCGTGCTGCGGGACCAACCCGACGACATCGCCGTCTTCGAAGCCCCGGTCGTACGAGCTGTTCAGGAAACTCACAAGAGGAGCCTCGAGACGCCCCTGAAACTCAACCGTCAGATTAAAGACCGTGGACCCCGGGAGCGGTGAGCTCGTCACGTAGTGCCACCAGCGCGGATGAAGGTGAGCGACAGCGTGACCTTGAAGATCGCTGCGTCGTGCAAGCACGATGGCATGGCTCCGCCGCAGGTCGGCGATGACATCCTCGATGTCCTTCCGGGTAAACGCCGATGTCAGCGAAGGGTGGTAGAGAACGGGTTTCAGCTGATAGCGCAGATAGATCGGAAGCCGGTAGTACTCGAGCTTGTGCATGTAGTACGGGCGGTCGGGCCCGAAATATTCCACTGCGCGCGAGAGGCTTCGTTGAATCTCTTCTTTCGATGCCGAAGTCGCCTTCGGGAGCGATTCGACGGCGGCCGCGACCGGAATCGTGCGCCAGGCCAGCGATGGCAGGAACAGCATCGCATGATAAAACTGCAGCGGTGCGATCACCGCCACGGCGAGGGTTGCCGCGACCCATTTCGCGGGCGACCGGCGATGGGCGGCGGCGACACTCCAGCCCGCAGCGAAACAAAATACCGGCAATCCGCTGAAGGCGATATGTTCGACATCCGCTTTTCCGAAGATGGCGCGCTCCATTAAGACAAACATGACCGCGTAGCCGGCCATCAGAGACGCGGTCGCCGAAAACGGGTGGGCCCGCCATGTACTCCACAAAATCGCCGCGACGAGCACGCTGAAGGCCAGCAACGCGAGCATGGGTGCGCTCGGATCGATCGGCGTACTCCAGGCGCCGGCCGAAAATGTCACGATCGGCGTCAGGTATGCGAGCGCCGGCTGAATCGTTCCGTCTATCAGCAACGACGCCGCGCCGGCCATCGCGAGCCCCCCGAGGAGAATGACCGTCGAGACCGCTGCGGTAGCGGTGATCGATCGCCCCGCCTGCCAGTCGCCGACAAGGCTCGACGTACCCAGGACGCCAATGCTGAGCGCGGTGACGAGCCCGATGTCGGGTGAACACAAAATTGCGAGCGCCAACAGACAGGCCGCAGAGGAAATCCGCCGAACGGACGGCGTCTGCAAACAGCGCCACGCCGCCAGCAACGCGATCGGCGGAAGCAGAAATCGGGCGAATGTGTAGTTCAAACCGGTGATCGGATTGAAGAATCCAAACGCGAAGAAAGCAAACCACGTCCGCACCCACCGGCGGTCGTCAATCAGTGCGGCAAGCAGGATGAATAAAAGATACAAACCGAACAAATAGCAAACGACGTAGTAGAGCGCGTAGGCGGCTGGTAACCCCACATATCGCGCCAGGAATGCAGTTGGGTACAACAGCGCGGGTCCGTAGAAGAAATTGAAGTCGACGAACGGCTTCGCTCCAGCCGCAAGGCGGTACGCGGTTTCCTGAAAATACAAGGCCTCGGCAAACACGAACCCGTGCTTCCAGAGGTACAGACTGCCGAAGAGCGCGGCATGCGCTGCGAGCACGGCTATGACAAATGCGTCTGGTCTTCTGAATAGCGCTTCGGATTTTCCGAGGATCTTTACAGATGAGTCGCCCGCGAGCTCGCCGGCCGCGAGCACGGCCAGTGCAGGGAGCGCCACGACAAAACAAAGGTACGCGATGGAATTGTTGAAGCCCGCAATCGACGAAGCACTCAGAATGGGCGTGTCAGGCGGGAATTGATAAGGCAGAAGGAACACCCCGGCTGCCATGAAGGCCGCGGCGACGACCAACATCGCGCGGCTTGCCGTTCTACCCTGGTTCGCCAATGGCAAACACTTCCGTCCCGACAAAACTCAGATTGAATCGATACGCGACGTCGGCAACGTCCATCAACAGCCGCGTCTTGCGGTCGTAAGGACCCAGCCCTACCTGAGTGACCGCTCCCCTCGGAAGACGCCGCATCAGCTGTCTGTAAAACAGCGAATGAACCGGCCATCCGCACGTAAACGCCCGAACCACTCGAAACCCGGCTTGTTCCATTTTCTGCACCAGTTCAGCCTTTGTGTAATGCCGGTAGTGCCCATTCTTCTTGCCATGCTCGTCAAGCTGGCCGCCAGGCACGCTGATGAGCGTGTACTTCCGGCACATCTGCCTCATGCGTTTCAACGCGTCGACGTCGTCTGCGAGGTGTTCGAGCACTTGCATGGAGATCAGCAGATCGTAGGAGATCCGGGACACGTCGTCTTTCAGGATGTCGAGGCTGAAAATATTCGCGTTTGGAAGCTGCTCGCGGCAGTACTGCATCGCCGTGTCGCTGAACTCGGAACCTGCCAGCTCCACTCCGGGATATCGTTCGGCGATCATCCTGAGCAGCGTGCCTTCGCCGCATCCGACGTCGAGCACCGACTCGAACGACAGCCGGCCCATCTCGCGCAGTACCATGCGCCGGAGATATCGGGGAGCAGGGGCATACCGTTCCATATCGCGCCAGCCCACCCAGATATCGTCGTAAAAAGCTTTGTCGGTCATTGTCCAGTCAACAAAATCGAGCCCCAATGGAGACCTGCCCCGAAGGCAGACATGACGATGTGCTCGCCGGTCTTGAACCCGTGGTGCGACGTCCAGTCGGCAGCCGCAATGAGCACCGAGGCGGACGACGTGTTTCCGTACCGGTGAATGTTCGAGAAGAATCTCTCTTGAGGAACGTGCAAAGCGCGAGCGACCTGATTGATCAGATTCTGGTTGGCCTGATGCAGCAGGTATGCCGAGACATCGGTGGGGCGAATCCGGTTGCGCTCGAGCAGCTCTTCGATGCTCTGCGGAATCTTTCTTGCCGCCTGCATGATGATGGTACGGCCGTCCATGTGCAGGGGGCCTGTGAATCCGAGCTGCAGGGCCTCTTCGAATGTGCCGTCAGATGCCAGCACGAAATCTTCGATGCGCGCCACTCCTCTTTCAGCGCTGATCAGGCAGGCGCCTGCGCCGTCCCCGAACAGCGCCGAGACGTTCGGATGCGTTCCCGGCAGGAGCGCTACGCACGACATCTTTTCGGCAGCCACGACGAGCACGGCCCCGTACCGCCCCACCAGCTGATGGGCGAGGGCAATTCCGAACACCGCACCGGCACTGGGCATCGGAAGATCGATCGCTGGCGTCTGGCCGAGGTTCAACGCGCGCGCAATGCGCGCGGCAGGCGCCGGAAAACGCCGCTCGGCAGTGCCGGTTGAAACAATGAGCATGCCAACAGGCGGCGAGTCCGAAGCAGCCAGACAGTTTCTGGCCGCGGCCGCCGCCAAATCGACGAGCGTTTCATTCTCGGCCGCGAAACAGCGTTCTTCGATGCCGGACACCTGCTTGATCCATTCGGCTTCGACTCCAAGCATGGGTGCCAGCTCCGAATTCGGAACCACGCGGCGAGGCACGTAACTGCCGATGGCGCTCACAAATGACATGACTGGAATGGCGGCTTACGAACGGGCCTGGATATATGCGGTGATCTTATCCACCGACTCGAACGTATCGGCGTTGAGATCTGAATCGGGAATCTTGATGGCAAAGGCCTGCTCGAGCGCGGCGACCAATTCCGGCAGCGCAAAGGAGTCCAGCACGCCCGTATCGAAGAGCGACTCAGTTGTCCCGACAGGACGACTGGTCTGGGCGACCGCCTGGATAATTGCTGCGACTCTTGCCTGCTGATCAACCATGGCCGTCCTTAGTGGATCTTAAAGCTGCGTCTGGGTCCAGTCGATCACGAACCTCGGCCGAAACACCACGTTGTGATACGTGCGAGCGAGATACAAACCGATCAAGGGGAGGGCGATGATCACGAAATACAGGCCGATGACCGCCGCAACGGCGCCTATGGCGATCGGGCCTGGCCTGAAGATGACCACGGCAACCGGGAACCCTATGGCGATGAGCGCGCTCAGGTAGAGCAGGAGCCGAAGCGGAAATGTCGTTCCCGAAAGAATGCTCGCGATGGCGTATATCGTCATCCGCCACAAGTTATAGTGTGTTTTTCCGTACTTCCGCTTGGCCCGCAGGTATGGAACGCCGACGCGCGTAAAGCCTACGTACCCCATCTCCGCGCGGATCGACACGAAGGTGGTCTTGGCGGCAAGGATCGCGTCGCGGACCTGCCTGGTGAACATGGAAAACTCGCCCATCCACATCACGATCTCGCTGTCGGCGACGCCCTTGTTCGCGAGATAGAAGAGCTTCCGCCCGAAGGTGATCAGTCCTGGTTCATCGCGGTTCGACCGTATGCCGTACGCCACCTGAGCGCCCGCTCGAATCGCCTTGAAAAAATCTCGGAGCAATTCCGGCGGATCCTCACAGTCGACATCGACGATCGCGTAATAGTCGCTCTCGATGCTGGACAGGCCGGCGAGCAACGCGGCGTGGTATCCGAAATTTCGCGAAAGGGTGATGAAGGAGACGCGCGGGTCGCTGGACCGCAGGTTCTGAAACTGCGCGATGCTGTCGTCATCGCTCGAATTGTTGACGAACACAATCTGCCAGTCGAGCTCCCCGAGGGCCTCGAGCGCTGGGCGTGCGCGTCCATAAAAATACGGAATGTTCACGCTCTCGTTGTAGGACGGAACAATGACGTTCAGCTTCACGCGCGCACCGTCTTGGCCTCGATCGCCTCGGAAATCCGCTTCGCACGGCTGCGACGAGCGCCCGCGACCACCTGAAGAACCCGCCGCCCCGGTGCGTTGGTGAGCAGGCGCGCTCCCACACTATACGCGCGCGGCAACCCGATGGCCTGGAGCTTCTCCAGCACGTCGGTGTAGCCCCGAGCCAGCTCAAATTCTCCCCGCGACACGGCAGACAGCGCGGCCGTCAGAAATCGTTTCCCTTGCGCCAGGCCGGCCTTCCGAAACAACGCCTCGCGCTGGTTGCGGATCGAGGGATGCACCTGCGATCCAAGCGTGAACCCCTCTTCGAGAATCGCCATGAACTCGTCGTGCCACCGCATCGGATCAAGCCAGGACGTCACGGTGTCGGGATGCACGCGCATCTCCACAAGTGGCTCTGCAATGTAGCCGACGTCGGCCTGGAGCGCGAACTTGATCCACATCAGGAAGTCCGCGGTGAGAAACCGCATATCGAATGGATTTTCGCGATACAAGCTGGAGCGCGCCATCACCGACGAGCAGCAGACGTTGTGTCCCTCCAGGTATCTGACGAATTCGTCCTTGCCTGGAAGCACGCGCGTCGTCGCGTAGGCACGCACAACCTGACGGCGAGTACCGCCGGCATCGACTTCATGGACGGCGCAGTGCACCATTCCGATGCTCGGGTTGCGATCGAGCATCTGGCTCTCGCGCTCGAGAAAGGCCGGAAAGTACACATCGTCATCGTGCACGATGCAGATGTATTGCCCGCGCGCCTCGCCGATCAAGTAGTTCATGTTGCCGAACGGCCCGATGTTGCGGGCGTGCCGGTGATACCGAAGCCGCGGATCGTCGAATGACCGCACAACGGCCGGCGTGTCGTCGCTCGAGCAGTTGTCGGCGACGATCACCTCGAAGTCGCGACATGTCTGGGTGAGGATCGACGCGAGAAAGTTCTTCAACATCGGTGCCCTGTTATAGGTGGGCACGCACACAGAGATTTTTGGGGCCATGGCGGCGTCAGGCATAGCTGACCTTTTGCTGCCACCACTCGAGTGTGCTCGCCAGACCTGAGTCGAGCGAGTACGCCGGAGACCAACCTAATCCGCGCAGCTTTCGCGGATCACCGAGGATATGCATCGGCTCACCCTCGCGATAGTCCAGCGCACCCAACTGCAGCAATTCGGGCCGTCCGAGAAGGTCGGCAATCCTCGTCGCAATCTGAGCAATCGTCACCGGCTCGCCCGACGCCACGTTGACCGCGCCAGTGGCGTTGCTCTGCGCGATCACCCAGATGGCTGAGGCGATATCCGCAACATGCAGGTAGTCGCGGACCTGCTCTCCCGCCGTCGCCTTCGCAACATGGCCGCGAAGCAGCGCCTGCGCGATGGATGGCACCAGCCGGCGCCCGTCCTCGAGCGGGCCGTAAGAATAGAAAATGCGGGGTGTCACGACACTCACTCCAGTGAGCGCTGAAAACTCCTGGGCGACCTCAAAGAGCGACTTCTTGCATCCTCCGTACAAATCGTGCGGGCGTAAGGGGCTGGCTTCGGATAACACCTGTCCGCTCAAATCGTATTCGAAGCACGTGCCGGCCGCGACAAACCGGCCGCACGACAGATCGGGCATCAAGCGCAGCAACTCCAGACTCATGCCGAGCGACGACATGTTTGCGTCGGCCTCGGCCTTGCCCGACCATCCCTTCCAGGCCAGGTGAATGCAGATATCTGGGCGCTGGGCACGAATGCGATCCCGCATGGATCCCACGCTGGCCAACTCACCTGCGATGATGGTTAATCGAGACTTCAGATCGGCAATACGCCAGGGATCCGTGCCGGGCCGAACAATTGCCGTCACCTGATGACCTTCATCGAGAAGCAACCGTGCCACGTGCGCTCCAAAGAAGCCGGCCGCGCCAGTGAGGAGCACACTCATGGGTTTCGCCGCCGGCACTACGCCCACACCTTCCATGGCGCCCGCCCGCTGTCCCATAGATCGTTCAATAGCTTGTATTCGCGATAGGTATCCATCGCGTAGAAGAATCCGTCATGCCGGTACGCGCACAACTGACCGTCCTGAGCGAGACGGCGCAGCGGATCCTGCTCCAGCACGCAGTTCGGATCCTCCGACAGATAATCGAACACTCCGCGCTCGCACACAAAGAATCCGACGTTGATCCAGCCGTCGAGCTGAGGCTTCTCGTTGAA
>Ga0068859_100000788_pt1 | contig 32063 bp, 26 predicted proteins | sample KBSSwiS22_FD_66585 | JGI IMG/M metagenome (GOLD analysis project Ga0068859, IMG submission 66585) | Switchgrass rhizosphere microbial communities from Kellogg Biological Station, Michigan, USA - KBS Switchgrass S2-2 | ecosystem: Host-associated > Plants > Roots > Rhizosphere > Soil ...
CGCTGGCTCGCCATCTGTGTTGGCCTGGCCGGCGTCATAACGATGCTGCACCCCTCGGCGTCGAGCTTGGTTTCCCTGGGAGCGGTTGCCGCACTCCTGGCGGCTACGGGCTATGCCTTCAACGCAATTGCACTGCGCGTCATTACCCGCACCGATACGACTGCGAGCGTCGTCTTCTGGATGATCGGTCTCATGACCGTACTCGCCCTGATCATCGCCGCGCCGCACTGGGTCCCCATTCGCACCGGGGACTGGACTCTCCTCGTGGCCATCGGCGTATTTTCGGCGATAGCTCAACATCTGCTCACCGAGGCGTTCCGAAATGCACCGCCCTCGGTTGTGGCTCCTTTCGAATACACAGCGTTGCTGTGGGGTATCCTCATCGATCGCGTCGTGTGGGGAGTATTCCCTACGAGCCGGGTGTACATCGGCGGCGGTATCGTCATTGCCAGCGGCCTGTACCTGATCTGGCGGGAGCATCTGAGCAGCGGCCCTCCACTTGCTGCGGAGACAGCCGCCCATACAACGCAGCCTTGAGCGACGCAAACATGCGCAGCGCGCCAAACGACCCTCATACGCAGCGGGCAAAAACCGCGCTTTTTGCCGGGGGCGCCGTAGCCCGCGGGCGAGCCAGATGTCCGCTGAAAGCGCCGCAGGCTGCGCGCCCCGGGCGACTTTCAGCCAATAAGACCAGAGACGTCATTTGACCTCCGACCTGAAAACGTACCTGTACGCGAATATCCCGCTCTCCGCGGCAATGGGTGTGCAGGTCAAAGTGGCCACCCCGGTATACGTGCTCTTGTCGGCGCCACTGGCGCCCAACATCAACCATCATCAGACCGTTTTCGGCGGTAGCGGCGTGGTCCTCGCGACCCTGGCGGCCTGGACGCTGCTGCACCTGCGCCTGCAGCATGAGGGGCTCGATGCACAGCTGGTCATTCAACGCAGCTCGATGCAGTACGACCGGCCCATCGCGGGGGACTTCGATGCTGAGTGCAGGTTTGGGGATGACACTGAGTGGGGGCGATTTGTCTCGACCTTCGAGCGGCGCGGACGCGCCCGCATGACCCTCAGCGCTCGGTTGCTTCATGCAGCGCACGAGATGGGTTCGTTTGTGGGAGACTTCGTAGCGCTCGCACAGCCGGGCCGGAGGCCTTAACTAAATTCCGACCATTGCCCTGATCGCGGTGCTGCTCGCCGCGGCAGCGCACGCCACGTGGAATCTTGCCGCAAAGAAAGCGGCCGGCTCGCGGCACTTCGTCTGGCTGTACTCCGTCGGCTCAACCCTTCTATATCTGCCCATCATCATCTGGATTTTCATCCAGCAGCGGCCACACTTCGAGCCACGTCATTACCTTGCTCTTGCCACGACCAGTGTGCTGCACCTCGGTTATTCACTCTCCCTGCAAGCCGGGTACAGAACCTCCGATCTGTCACTCGTCTATCCCATCGCCCGGGGCTTTGGTCCCTTGTTGTCCTTCGTCGGTGCCGTCCTGTTGTTGGGGGAGCACCCGACCGCGCTGTCGGCCGCCGGGCTCGCGCTGATTGTCGCCGGCATCCTGCTCGTGGCCGGACTCACGCGCGAACCGCATCGCGCACCCCGCAAAGGAATCTTTTTCGGCCTCTTGACCGGGCTGTTTATTGCCTCGTACACCTTGAATGACGGATGGGCCGTCAAAGTGCTGGCCATCTCGCCGTTCATCGTGGATTTCACGGGCAACTTCCTGCGCATCCTGGTGCTCACGCCGATCGCGTGGCGAGACAGAGCCGCAGCAATTCGCGAGGCAGGCGAGTACGCCGGGCCCGCCGCCGTGGTCAGCGTGCTGGGTCCAATGGGCTACATCCTCGTTCTGTTCGCAATGCGGATTGCACCGATAAGTCACATCGCACCGGCCAGAGAGCTCGCAACCCTTGCTGGCGCGTACATGGGATCGAAACTGCTGCGTGAACGAACGACACCTGAGCGGGTCCTTGGAGCAGTATGTATTGTTGTCGGCGTCGTGAGTCTGTCGTTCGCGCATTAGACAGTGCAGAATGTCGCGCGGCTCGCTCCAACAAGGGGAAAACTCGCCATGAGCAACGCTGAGATTCGGGGACGGTTCGTCTGGCATGAGTTGATGACGACCGATACGGACGCTGCCAGTGATTTTTATTCACAAGTCGTCCCATGGAAAACGCAGGACTCGGGAATGCCTTCCTACACGCTGTGGATGTCGGGCAAGTACCGGTCCGGCGGGCTGATGGCGCTGCCGGAGGAGAACGCCTCCGCCCCACCACACTGGATCATCTATATCGGCACGCCCGATGTCGACGCGACCGTCGATGCGGTGGAGAAACTTGGCGGCAAGGTTCTCAAGGGCGCGGCGGATATTCCGAATGTCGGGCGGTTTGCGGTGCTTTCCGATCCGCAGGGTGCGGCATTCGCGGTGTTTACACCACAGCCGGTCGAGGGCGATGAAGTTCCGCCCGGCGGCGCGGTCGGCGATTTCACCTGGCACGAGCTCGCCACCACCGACCCGGAGGCGGCCTTCGGTTTCTATTCCGAGCTGTTTGGCTGGTCCAAGGGAGCCGCCCACGACATGGGCGATATGGGTACCTACCAGCTCGTGTCCCTTGACGGCGAGGATGTGGGCGGCATCTACAAGGCGCACGACAATGCGACTCCCCCGAATTGGTTGAGCTACGTGCGCGTCCCCGATGCGGCGAAGGCGGCAAATGCGGCCAAGGAGGCTGGCGGTCGCATCCTGAATGGTCCCATGGAGGTCCCAGGCGGATCCTGGATCGTGCAGATGCTCGATCCTCAGGGCGGCGCCTTCGCCGTAGTGGAGGCCCCCAAGGCTGCCAGGGCGGCTGCGCAGAAGGCTGCAGCCGAAAAGCCGGCTGCAACCAAGAAGGCGACGAAAAAGGCCGCGCCCGCCAAGGCTCCCGCCAAACCGCGCGGCAAGGCGCCGGTCCGCGCCAAGGCGGCACCGCCGAAAGCCGCTCCGGCAAAGAGCGCCGCGGCCAAGAAGGGCGCTGCGGCAAAGAAGAGCGTCGCCGCCAAGAAAGGCGCGGCGGCGAAGAAAGGGGCTGCCAAGAAGGCGGCCGGTAAGAAGTCCGCGCCGAAGCGCGCGGTGGCAAAGAAGAGCACCACTGCCAAACGGGGTTCTGCGGCGAAGAAAAGCGCCGGGGTCAAGGCCAAAGGTAAGGCCAAGAGCAAAGCCAAAAGCAAGAAGTGACAGCGAAGCTTCCCCGCCCGTCGCATTGACGGGCGGGGAAAGCTCGCCGGTTTACTGCGAACCAGCCTCCGCCGCATTGCGCTGGTCAGCGGCCTGCTTGTCTGCCGCATCCAGTTGCGCGCGGACCCGCGCCTCGGTTTGCAGTCCCTGACGGGCCTCTTCAGCCTTGGAGGCGCCTGCGGCCGCCGCGGCCGCGCCGGTTTCGGCAACCCCACACGCCGTCAGTGACACGAAGAGACACAACAGCACGAGTGACCTGGCCATGGGGACCTCCATTGGATGCGGAAGCTTCAACTGGCCCCTCACCTACACGCAAGACGAGCGCTTCGCATTCGTGACCGGGTTCCACGCGACCGGGCCCTGATAGCAGGGGTTGGTTCATGGCACTATCACCCTTGGTCCCAAGCGCGCAGGACGCGGACGGAACCGTGACCCTCGCTATGCTTTTCATGCAGAAAGCCAGTGCTTTCTGTCGGTTGTTTGGAGCACGTACATGGCTAAAGGAACTGTCACCAACCGATCCGTAGGAACGGAGCCTCGCGTCCGCCGCGGATACTTCGAGTGTCGCTATGGACAGTTGCACGTCCATAACGCCATTCCCCCGGGCGGAGGCTTTGAGGAAGGCACCCCTTTGCTGTGCCTTCATCACACCACAGGGTCGGGCCGGGTATTCGAGCGCTTCCTGGCGTTGGCGGGACGGGATCGGTCCGTCTACGCACCCGACACGCCGGGCTTCGGGGAGTCGGATCCCCCGCCGTCGCGCCCGTCCATTGCGGACTACGCCGCTGCGATCGGCGACTTTCTCGACACCATGCGCTTCCGCCAGATCGACGTTCTCGGCCACCAGGCTGGAGCGCTGATTGCTGCGGAGCTTGCGATTGCGCGGCCCACCCAGGTCCGCCGTGTTGTCATGGTCTCGGTGCCTGTTTTGAATGACACGGAGCGCGATGCCTTCCGGCGTGGATCGTGGTTACCTGCGGAGGATGGCAGTCATCTCCTTACGGAGTGGAAGCGTACACTCGAGGCCTACGGGCCAGGCCTGCCGCTCGAAGTGCGCGCGCGCGCATTCGCCGAGAAGTTGAAAAGCGGCGTCCACGCGGCTTGGGCGTTGGCTGCGGCTCAGCAGTATGCATCGCGCGAGCGGCTTGCGCTTGTCACACAAACAGCGTTGGTATTGCGGCCGAAGGATGATTTCTGGGAGGCCACCCTGCGTGCCCGGGAGCTGCTCTCCAAGGCGCGGTTCGTCGATCTGCCGGAAGCCGGTAATGGCCTGTTCGAAGCAGCCCCCGAGGCCGTCGTCGAGTCAACAAAGGAGTTTATCCGCGGTTGAGCGTGCAACACAGCCGGCAAAGCCCGCCCGCGGGAAGCTGTTTATGTCACATCCGCGCAACAGCTCTCACACTTTAGTCTTGAATAGTGCTCAGCGGTGGGTCAACAGCGGTAGACTTTGGTCCACAACTAACGTGCCCATGGCCACGGCCGTGGGTGCCAGATTGAGTACCGGGGACCGCGCGAAAGCCCTATTGGGCGCGCGAGGAGACTTGCGATGAACCTACAACAACGCCAATCGTCGCCATCCGAAGAGGCTGACCTCGAGGTCACGGCCGAACTGCCCGTGCTGGACGTGGCTGCTTACGAGGCCAACGTGGCCTCGGCAGCTGCCGCCACGGCGGCCCACGATGTTGCCGCCAACACGACGCACGAACGCGACCCCCTTGGCTCGACTGACACATGGCACATCCCACCTCCGGCTTTACGCAAAAGCTCGGAGGCGGCCAACACCGTCATTGACGAAAATCGCGCGCGCCTCGAAGTCAACCTGCAGGCACTCTCCGCAACGCTGCGTGACGTCGAAGAGCGCCTGACACGCAAGGGCGAGCGGCTGGCGGAGATCGAGAAGGCCCTCGAGCTGGCGGTCGCGGAACGCAACGTCACCGAACACCGTGCCCGTTCCCTCTCTGATGAGGTGGCACGAGCCGAAGCCGCCACTGCCGTCGCGCAGGCCCGCATCGCGGAGTTGAACAAGGCGCTGCAGGACCGCCAGGCCGCGGACGAAGCGCGCCAGGCGCGCGATGCCGATACCCAAGCCAGGCTCGTCGAGCACAACAAGCAGATCCAGGCGCAGCTCACAAGCAGCGGCCGTGATTTCGAAGCCAAGCTGGCCGCCAGCCACCGCGAGTTCGAAGCCCGGTTCGCCGCGCATGGTCAGGCCTTCGCCCGCCTCGAGAGAGATCTGAACGCCGCGCGCGAGATCAATACCGAGTACTTGGAGACACTGCAGTCCAATGAGGGCCGCCGGTCCGTATTCGAAGAGCTGCTCGCCACGCTGGAAGAGGACATCGAGCAGCGCAATGCGCGCATCACACAGCTCGAAGCGGCTCTCTCCAGGCACACCGGGCACGAGAGCGAGTTGCAGGCAGAGCTGCGCGAGCGCGTCGCCCGCATCGCCGCTCTCGACAAACAGGTCAGCGCACTGAGCGCAGCGTTGGCGCAACGTACCGAACAGCAGAGCGATGGCGACCGTGCGCGCATGTCTCTGCAACAGACTATCAACTCCCTGAATGGAACCCTGGCCGAGCGCAACGACCGTGTGAAAGTGCTCGAGGGGACTGTCGCGCAGCAAGCCGCAGCCGCCGGGCAGATGCGCGGCGAGCTGGAACGAGCCATCGCCGAGCGGGCCCAGCTGGTGGCCGCCGCTGCAACACTCGAGACGGCACTGAAAGCGGCCACGGCGCGCGTAGATCAACTGGAGGCGCTTGGCAGGTCCGCGCAGAGCCGACTGGATGAGCACGAGGCGAGTGCCCCGGCCCAGCGGCGCCGCATCGAGCAGCTCGAAATCGAAATTGCGGCCGTTCGCGCCGAGCTGCAGTCAGCCACCTCCGCTTTGCAAACGGCCGGACTCGAGCGCAACGAGCATGTGGCGCGGATTGCCGCCGGCGACGCACGGATCCAGGAGCTGGAAACCCGAGTGGCCGAGCAGCAGGAAGTCGTCCGCCAGTTGCAGGCGGAATCCAACGCCAGCATGGCCCGCGGGAAAGAGTTGGAAAACGACCTGCGCGCCGCCGAAGAGACCCTCAACCGCCTCGAGGGTGATGCGCGCAGCAAGGGTGCGCGGGTCGAGGAGCTCGAGAAGATCAACAGCGAGTGGCGTGCCACAGTCGAAGAAGCGCGGCATGCCATTGCCGATCGCGACGGCCTGATCGAGCGGCTCGAGCAGGAGACCGCCGCCAGCGCCGTGCTGGTCGGCCACATCCAGAAGAGCATTACGCGGTTGGATAGCGACACGCCCCCGGAGCGCGAGCCGGCGGCGGATGGTGCCACCCGCCTGTTGATTCGTACGGATGGCGACACCGAAGTCGTACACGTTCTGGGACGCAAGACGACCGTTGGACGCACACCGGACAACGATATGCAGATCGACGCGAAGTTCATCAGCCGCCATCATGCCGTGATTCTGGCGGGCCCGGCGCACGCGATCATCGAGGATCTCAACAGCACTAACGGCGTGACGGTGAACAACCGCCGCATCACCCGTCAGCCGCTGAAAGATGGCGATAGCGTCGTGATCGGCAAGACGCAGTTCAGGTTTGTGGTTCGGGCCGCGAGAAACATGGCCCAGCCCGCACCTAACTAAGGTTTCTTGTTCTCGTCGATCGCGGCCGTCCATAGAACCACGTCGTCCGGACTCATCGAGCTGGCCTCGGTGTGGCGCGCGTCCTCCAATCCCCAGCGTTGGATGTCGACCAGGTATTGCTCGCGCGACAGCAAGGTTCCCTGACACGCTTTTGCTTGTGGGGGAGTCGTGCGCATTTCCCGGTCCAAACGTCCCATGAGGCCCATCATGACCCACGCGGGAATTCTTTGATGCTCCGACGGGTAGACAAAACCAAACAGCACGAGGTGTGACAACAAGACCCGCCAATGCGGGCCGAAGCGAGTGATGAGACGCGCCCAGTCGATCGCTTCCGCGCACGCGAGGATCAAATGCATGATATCCGCGCCGTCAAACCGCTCGCGCTCCATGATGAACGCCTTGGACCAGATCATCTCCTCGACCGGACAGAGCTTGACGGCGATTCCGAACGCATCGCTGTCCGATGCGCGCTCGAACCACGCGTCGTCCACGCGCGCAACCCCATTGCCCGAGTTGAAAATAACATCGACGTAACCGTGCTCGCAGCTTGCTTTTCCCAGCCAGTGGGGAAACGTCAGCTCGGTGTGAAACCCGTGCTGCGATAAAACTTTCATAATGGGGTCGTATTCTTCACGACGTACGAAGATGTCGAAATCCTTGGTGGCGCGCTCCACCCCCGTGTAGTGAGCCAGCGCGTGCCCGCCACCCACCAGGTAGGGTAGACCCGCCGCATTCAGGGCTTCCATTGTGCGGCGATAGAATTCGCGGGCATCCGAGCCGGTGGGCATGCATATTGCTCCAAGTGCGTGTTGCGAGGGCTTCTGCAGCTGAACAGTAAGCAAACAACGCGCCTGGCGGCGGTCGGGGACCTGCATGTCAAGAAGACATCGCAGGGCGCACTGCAACCGCTTCTCGCCCCGGTCAACGACGCGGCGGACATGCTCCTGCTGTGCGGCGATCTGACGGACTACGGCCTGCCGGAGGAAGCGCACATTCTCGCGCAGGAGTTGACGGCCGCGGTCACCGTTCCCATCGTGGCCGTGCTCGGCAACCACGACTATGAGTCCGGTCAACATGTGGAGGTGTGCAGGATCCTCACCGAGGCTGGCGTCAAGGTGCTCGACGGCGAAGCCCATGAGAGTCATGGCATCGGCATCGCGGGCGCCAAGGGCTTCGCTGGCGGTTTTGGACGCGCCACCCTGGGCGCCTGGGGCGAGCCGGCCACCAAGCGCTTCGTGCAGGAAGCCATCGATGAGGCGCTCAAATTTGAAGGCGCTCTGGCGCGGCTGCGTACTCCCCAGCGCGTCGCCATGCTGCATTACTCCCCGATCCGGGCCACCGTAGAAGGCGAGCCGCTCGAAATCTTTTCATATCTCGGCACGAGCCGCCTGGAGGAGCCCCTGAACCGCCATCCGGTCAACATGGTGTTCCACGGGCACGCCCATCATGGCTGCCTGGAGGGTCGCACCAGCGCCGGCGTCCCCGTCTTCAATGTCGCCATGCCGCTGCTGGCGCAGAAGTTTCCGGAACGGCCGCCGTTTCGCGTGTTCCAGCTCCCACCGGCGGACGCCAAAAATGGTTAAGCTTCCGACCCCTCCTACGACCGAGACGACCCGTGGCCAGTCCGTACATCGAACGAATCCTCAAGGCACGGGTGTACGACGTTGCGGTCGAGTCGCCTCTGGAAGAAGCGGCCCGCCTGTCGCGCCGGCTCGACAACCAGGTGCTGCTCAAGCGCGAAGACCTGCAGCCCATTTTCTCGTTCAAGCTGCGCGGCGCGTATAACCGGATAGCTCATCTTTCAGAGGCAATCGCGAAGCGTGGCGTCGTCTGCGCATCTGCGGGAAACCACGCGCAGGGTGTAGCGCTTGCCGCGAACCACCGCGGCATTCCGTCCGTCATCGTCATGCCTCAGACGACGCCGCAGATCAAAGTGCAGGCCGTGATGGACCTTGGGGCCGAAGTGGAGCTGCATGGAGACGATTACGACAGTGCTTTCGATCGCGCGCTGACGCTGGCGCGTGAGCGCGGCCTCGTATTCGTACATCCTTTCGACGATCCTGACGTCATCGCGGGACAGGGCACGGTCGGTGTTGAAATACTCAGGCAGACCGGCGGCCACGTCGATGCGATCTTCGTACCCATCGGCGGTGGCGGCCTGATCTCGGGTATTGCGGTGTACGTGAAGTATCTGTATCCCAACGTCCGGGTCATCGGTGTCGAGCCCGAAGATGCGGCCGGGATGTATGAATCGCTGCGGGCCGGCAAACGCGTGACCCTGGACCGGGTTGGAATCTTCGCGGACGGCGTGGCTGTGAAAAGAGTGGGCGAGGAGACCTTCACGCTCTGCCGCGCGCACGTCGATGAGATATTGTTGGTTGATACGGATGAGATCTGCGCAGCTATCCAGGATGTATTCGAAGACACGCGCTCCATCGTCGAGCCCGCTGGTGCGCTCGCGGTCGCAGGCGTCAAGAAGTACGTAGCGCGCGAGAACTGCAAAGGCAAGCGGCTGGTCGCCCTCAACAGCGGCGCCAACATGAACTTCGACCGCCTGCGGCACGTTGCCGAGCGCGCGGATCTGGGCGCCGAGCGTGAGGCGTTGTTATCGGTTGTGATCCCGGAAGAGCCGGGCAGTTTCCTGCGTTTTTGCGAGACTCTGGGACTGCGCGGCGTCACTGAATTCAACTACCGCTACGAGGCCGGCCAGACGGCCCAGATCTTTGTCGGCTTGAGCCTCTCGCAGGGCCGCACTGAGCGCGCTGCCGTGGTCCAGGGTCTGCGCAATGCGGGTTATTCCCTCACCGATGTCAGCGACAACGAGATCGCAAAGCTGCATGTGCGATACATGATTGGCGGGCATGCGCGCGGGATTCAGAACGAGCTGCTGTACCGCTTCGAGTTTCCCGAGCGTCCCGGCGCCATGCTCAAGTTCCTGCAGGCTGTCGGCACACGCTGGAACATCAGCCTGTTTCACTATCGCAATCACGGCTCAGACTATGGCCGGGTGCTCGCCGGCATCCAGGTTCCGCCGGCCGAGCGTGCCGACTTCGTGCTGCACCTGAACGAGCTTCACTACGCGTACGTGGAGGAGACTTCCAACCCCGCTTACAAGATGTTTCTCGGGGCGTGACGCGCCGCTATTTGACCAACCGCAGCGTGAAGGGGTAACGATACCGCGCGCCCTCGTTCGCCTTGATTGCCGCGACAATGGTCATGGCCAGCCAGAAAATGAACAGCGCCACGCCGAGCAGAATGCCGATCAGGATGAATACGAGCGCGCCGCAAACGAGGGCCGCCAGCAACACCGAGATGTTGAAATTCAGCGCTTCCTTGCCCTGGTCGGCGATGAATTCCGACTGGTCGCGCTTGACCAGCCAGACGATGAGCGGTCCTATCACATTGCCGAAGGGGCAGATGAAGAAGAGGAAGCCTGCCAGGTGTGCGAGCATCCCCCAGGTGCGCTCATCCTGGGTCGGTATTCCTGTTGCAACCGGATTCGTCTCGTTCATGGACGCGCTCCTGTGCGTGCGGCACCTTCAGACGGGGCCGTATAAATGACATATACACCAAGGCGATCTCCGCGGCACGAGCAACTGAGCGTGCGTGGCCTCAAACACCGCCTGACGTGGTGGGGAGAGCCCACCGACGCACCCATTGTATTACTGCACGGATACCTTGACTGCAGCGACACGTGGCAATTCCTGGTGGACTGCCTGCCCGACACGTGGTCGTTGGTTGCCCCCGATTGGCGCGGCTTCGGCGGCAGCGAATGGGCCCCCGGCGGGTACTGGTTCCCCGATTACCTGGCTGATCTCGAAGCAATACTGGATGCCTTGGTGCCCCGGGAGCCCGCGAGCGTCATCGCGCACAGTATGGGTGCAAACATCGCCCTGCTCTATGGCGGTATTCGCCCGCAGCGCCTCAAATGGTTGGTCAACCTCGAAGGGGTCGGCCTTCGCAGAACGCAACCTGACGAAGCTCCGGCCCGCTACGCTGAGTGGCTGGACGAGCTCAAGCAGCCGCTGGACAGCAGCCATTACCGCTCCGCCCAACAGTTAGCTGATGTGTTGATGAAACGCAATCCGCGTCTGACGCCGGATCGAGCGCAATTCGTAGCGCGGGCCTGGACCCGCGAGGCCGGCAACGAAGTTCGCCTGGCATTCGATCCGCGGCACCGATTCGTCAACCCGGTGCTCTACCGCCGGGAGGAAGCCGAGGCCTGCTGGTCGCGTGTCCAGATCCCGGTATTGTTCGTGGCCGGCGAGAGCTCGGGCCACCAGGAGCGCCGCCTCTCTGAATTCAGCGACGAGCGCATGCATGCGTTGTTTCGCGACCTGCAGATCGTCACGTTGCCCGGTCTGGGTCACATGATGCATCACGAAGATCCGCAAGCCGTTGCCGCCCCTATCGTCAACTTCGCGCGCGCTCGCCCGTGAGAACGCTGCTCATTGGCGGTGCGAGGTCTGGAAAGAGTGCTTTGGCCGCGCGCTGGTCAAACGAGCGCTCCACGACGGTATGCACGTTGGTGACTGGCCTGGAGTCGGATCCGGAGATGGTGGCGCGCATAGCGGCGCATCGGCGTGAACGACCCGCGCACTGGCGGGTGCGCGAAGAGCCAGTGTATTTGGGGCGCGCGCTCAGGGAGGAGGGAATGAGACCAACATTGTCGCCAGCGGCGTGGGCCTCCGCGCCAGCGTCACCCTCCGGACTGGCATCGCCCTCTGGGCTGGCATCGCCCGCCGCGCTGGCGTCGCCTTTCGCGCCGGCCTCGCCTTCCGCGTTGGCCCCGCCTTCTGCGCTGGCGCCGCCTTCTGCGGCGGCCCCCTTGCTCCTGGTTGACTGCCTGACGCTCTGGATCTCCAACTGTCTGTGGCCGCCGGCCCAAGTCGTCGACGGCAACGACTACGCAACCTGGCATCGCGAGCGCGACGACTTCCTCGATGCGCTTGCCGCATGCACCGCAGACGTCATCATCGTCACCAACGAAGTCGGCACTGGCATCGTGCCCAACAATGCCGCCTCCCGTGTATTTCGCGACGAGCAGGGCTGGCTCAACCAGGTGGTTGCCGCGATCTGCGACGAGGTGTTTTTCGTTACAGCAGGCTTGCCAATGTGCCTGAAGCCGTCCCAACCAACGCCAGTGCGTACAACAACACAACTTCCGTAACTTCGACCCCCGCGCCCAGACAATCCCCGGTGGTGCCACCCAGACGCCACCTCAGCCAGCCACCCCACGCCGCGATGACCAGTGGCGCTCCACACAGGATCGGCGCAACTGCCGCACTGGCTGCCAACAGCAGTACTACCCAGAAAGCAATCCATCCCACATGCAAATGCCAGGCAAATCGCTCGCCGTGCCCCGGCTTGAGCGGCTTCAACCAGCGGCTCCACGCGAGCGGTCCCAGCCGGGCCCAGGCCGGTATGAGCGGGAAGGCAATCAGCGTGGCGTTGGACAGTTGCGTGAGTCCCATGACCTTCAAAATCAACATCAGCACGATGCTCACCACCCCGAAGGCCCCGAGATGCGGATCAGCGAGCACTGCGAAGAATCTCTGAGTATCCCGGTGCGCCGCGGCTAACGCATCGCTCAGGTCCGCCAGGCCGTCAAGATGCAGCGCACCTGTCATCCATACCCAGCCGAGGAGCCCGACCGCTGACCCCAGAGCGGCACTTCGATACGAACAGACCCACAGGATCAGGGCAACAACAACACCGATTGCCAAGCCAACGAATGGGAACCACGCGGATGAGCGCGAAAACTCCTCCGTCGAGAAATCCTCCACTGCGGGCACCGGCACGCGCGTCAGAAATTGCGTCGCCAGCCGTAGCCCGCGCAGCCTCACGGTGTCGCGCCGGCTGGGGCGCCCCCGTCGACTCCCGCCTGGGCGAAAGTGGCCATGTTGCGATGAAGTGCCAGCGCCGCTTTGATGATAGGAAGCGTGAGCGCCGCGCCGCTGCCTTCGCCCAGCCGCATCCTGAGATCCACCAGGGGATCGAGCCCCAGCGCCTGCAGTGCCACCGAATGCCCCCCTTCGGCCGAGCGATGCGAAGCCAACATCCAGGGCAGAGTGCGCGGCTCCAGTCTCACCGCGGCGAGCGCTGCCGCCGTTGAGATATAGCCGTCGAGCAGCACAGGGACACCATTTCGGGCAGCCTCCGTGTACAAGCCGGCCATCGCGGCAATCTCCAGGCCGCCGAGGTGCGCGAACAGTTGCCGCGCGACGGTCCCCGATTGGGCGGCACCGGCTGCGGCCCCACTCACCGCGGCTCGCGCGCGAGCCAGCGCGCCTTCCACAACTTCCCGTTTTCGCGCCAACCCAGCATCGTCAACCCCGGTGCCGCGGCCCACTACCTGCTCCGGCGGCGCATCCGTAAACGCGCAAATCAGACACGCGGCGGCGGTTGTGTTGGCAATACCCATATCTCCCGCAATGATCAGCTGCGCACCACGCTGAACTGCTTCACGCGCACAGCGTTCACCCACGCCGAGTGCGGCTGTCAGCTCCTCGTCGGTCATCGCAGCTTCCGCGAAGAGATCGCGGGTGCCCGCCCGTACCCTTTCATTGCGGACTCCACGCGGAAGCTCTGAATCGCCGGCGACGCCGACATCAACTACTTCGATGCGGCAACCTTCCAAGGACGCCAGCACATTGATGGCTGCTCCGCCGTTCGCGAAGTTGCCGAGCATCTGCCCGGTGACGGATTGTGGAAAGGCTGATACGCCACGCGCGGCAACCCCATGATCAGCGGCGAACACAAAGATCTCACTGCGTGAGATCTGCGGCGTGGGGCTGCCCAGGCGCGCAGCGAACCAGCATGCCAGCTCTTCGAGCCGGCCCAGCGATCCCGGCGGCTTGGTCAGTTGCTGTTGCCGTGCACGAGCCGCGGTTTCGGCCCGCGCGTCCGGCACCGGCATGTCCAGAGAATTCAGGCGGGCATTCATTCGTCGTCCAACTCCTATTGTGATCGCGTGTTACCGTGATCGCCCATATTGAGGCCGCCCGTCAGCGGGCCGGTCCCAACTCAACGCATCTTCCATCCAGATATGATCGGCCGGCGCCATCGCCTCCGGTTTGTCCAGAGTCGTAATCGCGATATCGATCGTCGCGGGGCATCCTTCGTTCCAATACGTCAAGGGCGTGCCACACTGTTCGCAGAACTGCCGCAGCACCGGGGGCGACGATGCAAAGGTACGTACAGGGCCGTCGATGCGAAACGTTGCGCGGTTGACCGTGGCCCACGCTACTACGTGCGCGCCCGAAGCCCGGCGGCACGACTCACAATGGCAAAAGCACGGCGGCACCACCGGGGCGCCACATTGGTAGCTCACGGCTCTGCACAGACATCGGCCTGTAAGGACTTCCGTCATTCGATTGGCAGCTCCAACATCAATTCGCGCACATACCGTACGGGCGGCGATCCGTACGAGAGTACCGCATCATGATATCGCTTCAGCGTGAAGTCTTTGCCCCAGGCTTTTCGGGTCTCCTCTCGCAAAGCGAGATGCTCCTGCACACCGACAAAGTACGTCGGCAATTGGGCGGCGGTGAGCTCGGCCCGCACCCACTTGCCGGCCGCCTCGCGTTCCTGCTGGAAAGTGTCATGCGTCATCAGGCGCATGGCGTCTTCCCGTGACATGCCGTCCACGTGCACTGCCTGGTCGAGAATCGCGTTGCCGACGCTTCGCAGGTACCACTTCAATTGAATCAGGTGCATGAGCGGATCGTGGTCGAGGAAGCCTTCTTCCACCATCATCGCTTCGGTGTACACGGCCCAACCTTCAATGAAAGAGCCTGAGGCCAGCACGGCACGCAATGGCGAGTCGTACCGGTTGGCATGCATGAGCTGCAGATAGTGACCGGGCATGGCCTCGTGGATGGTGAGATTGTAGATCGAGCGGGTGTTGTATTCGCGCAGAAACGATGTCACCTGGCTCTCCGACCAGTCCGGCGGGATGGGCGAGACCGCGTAGAAGGTCTTCTGTCCCTTGTCCAGCGGGCCGGGCGAATCGCAGTACGCCAGCGCAACACCCCGTTGGAATTCCGGCATTGGAATGATCTCGATCGGATCGTCGTATACCGTCACCAAATCGTGAGCGCGCACAAAACGCTGGGTTGCCTCGAATGCATGCTGCGCTGTTTCAAACACCTTGGCGCGCTCGGGCCGCTGCTCGTAAGCCAGTTCCAGGGCCGCGACGATGCCTGCCTGCTGCTCGTCCGGATTTGGCATCACGGGCAGTGGAGGAGCGTCGGATCTTCCGGCCAGCACGGCTCGCGCGATGTCATACATTTCCGCGCGTACCCGTTTGAGCTCTGACTCGGCTCGCGAGCGGATCTCCTGCCGCGAGAGCGGCGAATCCAGAGCGAAGCGTAATTTCGCATCGTATAGCTTCGCCCCCAGCCGGAAATCACCGTTGGCGGCCGGAAGTAACTTCTTCTCCAGCCAGATCTGGTGCTGCGCAACGGCTGTGCGGGCCCGCGCGATGGCTGCCTTCAGGTCCGCCTGCTGCTCCTCCGGAAGCGCTCCGAGCTGCGGCACCACGAGCTCGTCAATCAATGACAGGACACCCGGGTTCTGTTTTACGGCCGTTTCCGCGTGGATCCGCGGAACCCGTGCCGGGTCCAGCGATTCGCGGACCTGCGCCAACAGGCGAGGCAGCTCGGATAAGCGCGCGCTCACGGACAGCAGCCGGGCCGGCAGGGGCGCGAAATCGCGTGCCATCAACAAGTAGACGCTGTTGCCCGCCAGCTCCGTGTAGAGGAGCGGATTCCAGCGCCATTCCTGCAACTCCTCGGCATTCCACAGCTCGTATTCGAGCTCGCTCTTCAGCAGGTGGAAGTCAACCTGGTGTGCGCGGTTCAGCTGTGCAACATCGAGCGTTCCCAGCTGCGCTGCCAGCTGGCGCGCTAGCCCCGCTCGTTGGGCCCGCCCTTCAGGGCCGACGTCATCCAGATTTGCGTCATAACGATGCTCGCCCAGTGCCGTGGCCTGCACCGGCGTCAACGGCAGCATCTCCGCAAGATAGCGTTTGGATATCTCCTCAAAAGTCACATCGGCGGCACTCGGGTGGTGGGAAAAGTCCGGCGGTGGTTCGATGACCGTGCAGCCGGCAAAGCCCACGGTGAGACAGAGAATGACAACTGCTGACACGCCCACTGCAAAGGCACGCCAATTGCTTATGACCATGAGCATTTCGAGGCCCCCGGGGCGACGGGGCGAATGATGACGAAGACTGGGGTTCATGGGAAGCAAAGCACAAGCCGAGGCCGGCGCCGATCGCGTCGGGTCCTGTGAAAGTCCAGCCGGTGGCGGCTGTCCCCGGCGGAAGTGGCAGGTCCCCCCGCGAGGAGCACTATGAACGGCGACGATCCAGGGATGCACGGCAAAGACGAATTTCTCGCGATGCTTGCTCACGAGCTGCGCAATCCTCTGGCGCCGATCAGCAATGCGGCTCAAATCCTGCGTGCGCATGCGGCGGATCAACCCGAGCTCAAGTGGGCGTGTGCAGTCATTGAGCGACAAACGAGGCACCTCGTTCGATTGGTCGATGATCTGCTCGATGTATCACGCATGGAGCGCGGGAAAATAGTCCTGAAAAAATCCACAGTGGAAATATCAGAGCTCGTTCAGCACGCGCTCGATACCACCCAGCCACTCATCGCGGCACGCCGGCACCATCTGCATGTGAGCCTGCCGCCGGGAAAGCTTACTCTGGAGGTAGATTTGATTCGCTTGGCACAGGCTCTCGCGAATCTGTTGAACAACGCTGCCAAGTACACGGAGGTGGGCGGGGAAATATGGCTGGACGTAACGGCCGACGCGCACGCAACAGTATTCCGGGTCCGTGATACAGGACCCGGAATAGCGCCAACACTGCTGCCCTGCGTGTTTGATCTGTTCACACAGGCCGATCGCACGCTCGATCGGGCCCAAGGGGGGCTTGGTGTGGGCCTCACGTTGGTGAAGCTCCTCATTGAGCTGCACGGTGGCTCGGTAGAGGCCCGGAATATGGACCCGACAGCCGGCCACGGTGCCGAATTCATCATCCGACTTCCCGCAAAGAGGGCCGGCGCTGCGCAATCTACAGCGATCCCAGGCGCCGCTGAAGCGCAGGCGGTACTACCCCTGCACGGCGGGCAGCTGAGAATTCTGGTCGTCGATGACAATGTCGATGCGGCTGACAGCACCGCGTTACTGTTAGGCAGCGATGGGTTCGAGGCCCGTAGCGTGCACGGCGCGCTGGCAGCTCTCGATGTCGTGGGTTCCTTCAAGCCGGATATCGTGCTGCTCGACATTGGTCTGCCAGTGCTGAATGGCTATGAAGTTGCGCAACGATTGCGCATCCGCAAGGCTGACGTGCCGCTGCGGATCGTCGCGTTGAGTGGCTATGGACAACAGGCGGACCGCGAGAGAGCCGCACAGGCCGGCTTCGATGATTACCTGGTGAAACCGGTCGAGCCCGCCGTACTCAGCGAATTTCTGCGCTCTCTGCACTAAACACACTCTGCGCTGGACACTCTACGGGCGCCGGCTGTTAAGCTGGTGCTCTTCATGACGCATGCGCTCTCAGTTCTGCGTTACCGCGATTTCACGGTATATGCAGCGGCACGATTTTGCACCACCCTTGCCTGGGAGATGTTGGGCGTCGCGGTCGGCTGGCAGGTGTATCAGCTCACGCGCAATCCGCTCGATCTTGGGTTCGTCGGCCTCGCGCAGTTCCTGCCGTTCGTGATCCTCGTGCTGCCGGCCGGTTACGTTGCGGACCATGCCGACCGGCGGATGGTGCTGGTAAGTGCTTACGGCACGCAGGGTATCTGCGCAGGTCTGCTCTTGTGGTTCACTCTGTCGGGCATGAAGCAGGTATGGCCTGTATTTGTTGCCATGACCCTGTTCGGCGCCGCTCGGGCGTTCTCAATGCCCGCCTCGCAGGCGATGACCCCTAACCTGGTTCCGCCTGAAGCATTTCCCAAAGCGGTGGCGTTCAATTCTGTGCTGCTCGAGATCGCCGGCATCATAGGCCCGTCCCTCGGAGGTGTGCTCTACCTGTTGGGAGCCTCGGTGGTCTACAGTGTTGGTTTCGGCCTGGTTACGATCGTCGTTGCTTTGATCTCCACGATCAAACCAGTGCGCGCGACGCGTACCACCGATGATGGAGTCGGCGCTGATCTGCTCGGCGGTTTGCGCTTTGTGTTACACCGGCCGACGGTCCTGGGCGCGATCTCACTCGATCTGTTCGCCGTACTGTTCGGTGGCGCTACTGCGCTCCTGCCCGCGTTCGCCAGCGATGTACTGCACATCGGTCCCGCCGGGCTCGGAGTGCTGCGCACTGCGCCGGGTGTGGGCGCGGCGGTCACTGCGTTCGCAGTTGGATTGGCGCCCATCGAGCGCCACGTCGGCAGGTGGATGTTTGGAGGTGTCGCCTTGTTTGGCGCTGCCACCATCGTCTTCGGGCTCTCAAAGTCTTTCTCGATATCCCTGGTCGCTCTGGTTCTGCTCGGCGCAGGTGACATGGTGAGTGTCTACATCCGCCACCTGCTCGTGCAGCTGGAGACACCAGACGCCATCCGCGGACGCGTGAGTGCCGTCAGCTCGATGTTCATCGGTGCCTCCAATGAGCTCGGGGAATTCGAGTCGGGAGTGACCGCCCGCTGGTTCGGTTTGGTGCGTGCGACTGTCCTGGGTGGCATCGCTACACTCGTAGTGATCGGCGTGTACCTGAAGCTTTTTCCCGACCTGCGGCGCATGGATCGGTTCAACCGCCCGCCCAAATAGGGCTGGGAACGGCGCATTGACCGTGCGCAATCCGCCGTTGTCGCGCGCGGTCAAAAATCGCTGCAGCGGTGGCATACTCGGGAGGCACGGCAAGCCGGGGAGTAGGACGGCTTGCCGGTATTGCCGAACGGGGAATAGCCATGAACGGCCTCAAAGCAGGGTCTCAATGTGCCTCCGTCTTCGCCCTCCTCATCCTCGTCTCAGGGTGCATGCAATCTCGCGTGGAAGAGTCTCGAGAGCTGCACACTAAGATTCAGAAGGACGAAGCAGTGGTGATACTCGCAAAGCCCCAGATAGAGGGTGCGAGCGCCGAGGACGAATTCATAGATTGCGTTGCTGGCGGATTGGCAGGTCACGGTGCCAGCGCCATTGCCACGCGCACCGATGAGCAGTTCACCGACGCAATGTTCCCTTGGTTTGAACCGGGGACCGCTCCGTCCAGGCCGGAGGCGGTCGCTGCCCTGCTGACGCGCCCCGGCGTCGCGGAGAGAGTTGCAGCATCAGGCGTGCGCTATGTCGTCTGGCTCGACGGGGGTACGCAGAAGACTGACGGTGGCGGTAGCCTCGCGTGCGGAGCGGCGCCCGGCGCTGCCGGGTGCATCGGCTTTGGATGGTGGGAGAAGGAATCCAACTACGAGGCTACGATTTGGGATCTGAAGGAGGCCAAAACCGCAGGAAGTGTCGGCACAAATGTGACGGGAACTTCGGCCATTATCGGTGCTCTGGTTCCATTACCGTTCATAGCCCGCGTACAGGGAACGGCATGCGACCGTATGGCGGGCCAGCTTCGTACTTTTTTTACCGGTAGCGACGACGTCGAGGCCAGCCACCCGGCCATCGCGCAGATCAAGTCCGCAAGGAAATGAGCTTCCGCAATGCACTATTCGCTCCACCCATCCCTGACCGCCGCCGCGTTAGCCGCCATTGGCGTATTTGCGGTGGCTGCGGGCGGATGTGCATCTAAGCCACCGCAGCCGGAATCCTCTGCCACTACTGCGCCGAGGTCGAACCCGCAATCGAAGGCGGGGGGCGGGGGCGGTGCATCCACCGGGGCGGCGGCCCCGGCCGCTGGCGCTGAAGCTTCCGCTGGGGCGGAGGCCTCGACCGCTGGCGCTGAAGCTTCCGCTGGCGGCAGTGCGTCCGCGGGCGCGGGCACATCCGCCGGCTCGGCGAGCGGGTCGGCTCTCCCACGAGGTCGCGCGCAAACTTCAGATGAGCGTCGCGCGGCTCTCGATAAGCGCCTCAACGAGTCGCTTGGCGCGTTTGATGCCCAGCTGCGCAAGGAGCAGCAAAAGATCGCGCTGGAGCGTGATGCTCGCCAAGCCGCCGTTACGACCGTAGCCGCCACCGATGGCAACGCGAAATCGGCTCCCGACGAGGACGCCGAGAACGCCGCAACGGCGACCACCGATTCCGCCCACCAGCCCCCCAGCTCGCACCGGGGCCCAACGGACACCCGCTCAGCCCGTAGCGGCGACCTTAAATCCGACCGAACCGCGGGCGGACCCGTAGGCACCAGCGGTAACGGAGCCGCGGCCAACGAAATTCCCGACGGCAATGACGACGATGTGATTGCGCGCCGTCTGCGTAAAGCAGCCGAGCAGGAAACGGATCCAGAGCTGAAGGACAAGCTATGGAAAGAATATGTTGAATACAAAAAGAACACGCAAGGAAAGTAAGAGTCACTGGAGATACAGGTGACGGACGTGGGACGAACGCTTCGAGTAGCGCTGTGCTGTGCGGCGCTGGCCGCATTAACGGCGGGTTGCGTCGTCCACGAAACCCGGCCTCTGCCCAAGATCAATGCAACTCAAGCCGACCACGAAATACCCGCCGACGAGTTGCTGGATGTGGCAGTGCGTGCGTTTGATCCAGGTGTACCGCCTGAGATTGCGAAAGATGAACAAGCGCTGAACAAGAAGCGCATTTATCCCGATATCCGGCATGCCGAATCACGTTATGTCGCAACGATGTTGCGTGCGACGTTGGAAGCATCTGGTCAATGGGGCGCGGTTCGTGTAGTCCCTGAGGGCGTGCAGTTCGTTGATGTACTGGTATCAGGCAAAATCACGGAATCCACGGGAGCGAAGCTTGCTCTACAGGTTACGGTTAAGGACTCCACCGGGCGGGTATGGGTCAATAACAAGCGTTACGAGAGCTCGGCCGACACGGGCTCGTATAAAACAGATGCCGCACTGAAGGCACGCGATCCGTTTCAGAACGTTTACTCGGAGGTGGCAAACGACATGCTAGCTGCGCGCGAGGCGCTCGTTGTTCAGAGTCGTCGCGATATTCGTCGCGTCACGCAGCTTCAATTTGCCTCGGATTTAGCACCGCAGGCGATGGAAGGCTATCTTGACCACGACCAGAAGGGCTTGCTGAAAGTCGCGCGCCTGCCAGCGGCCGATGATCCAATCAGCACGCGAATCGATCGGATCCGCGAACGGGACTCGGGTGTTGTGGACACCGTGAATGGGTACTATGCAAACTTCTCCGACCAGATGAGCGACTCCTACGGGCAGTGGCGGCGCGCCAGCTTCGAGGAGATCGAGAAGGAGCAGCGCACGCTCAACAAGGCCCGGACGAGGACCTATCTTGGTGCAGCTGCAATCCTGGCGAGCGTCTTCGTCCCGCAGCAGTGCGGTGCGTACGACTACAACTGCAGGCGAATCGAGGGTGCCGTGCGTACCGCGGGTGCGATTGGCGGCGCCGCCTCGATTTTGTCGGGATTGAAGAAGTATTCGGACGCCAAGACGCATGCGCAGGCATTGAAGGAACTCTCGGAGTCATTTCAGAACGAAGTGGCCCCTCAAGTGGTCGATGTGGAGGGACGGACGCTGAAATTGACCGGAACGGCCGAGGAGCAATACCGCGAATGGCGCAAGCTGCTGCACGAAATGTATTTAGAAGAGAATGGGACTGCGGGTACCCCTGCGCCGGCAGATACCCCTTCGGTCGGTGCGCCCTTACCGCCGGTCGCGCTGGATCCGGCGCATTGAACGAAATGGGCTGCGGAGCCGACTCAAAGATATGACCGAGGTCGTTGAAACCACCAAGGGTAGAAAGCTCGATGCGCGCTACACGCTGCTCGACAAGCTAGGCGCAGGCGGCCAGGGCGAGGTGTGGCGCGCGCACGATAGTACGCGCGGGATCGACATCGCCCTCAAGGTCCTCAACCGTACTGCGCATCAGGCCGAGGCGTGGAGTGCTCTCGAGCACGAGTACGCGATCGCCAGCCGGCTCGATCATCCGTCCATTCTCAAGGTGTTTCCGCCAGAACGCTCTGGCGAAGAAATGATTCTGCCGATGGAGCTCGCCTCCGGCGGCGATCTTCGTCGGCTACGCGGCGCGGGTTTCCTCGAAATCATTCCGGTGCTCTTGGAGATTGCCCAGGCGCTCGAGCATGCACATGAGCGTGGAGTCGTCCATCGCGACTTGAAGCCAGGTAATGTCCTGTTCGATGCACGAGGGCGCGCGCGCCTGGCAGATTTCGGTGTCGCCGAAACGGCCATGACGCCAGCGGACGCCACAGCCCAGGCGTCGGGGGCGGCGCCCGCCGCAACCCGGGATACCAACAGACACGGGTTCTCGCCGTTTACCGCAAGCCCGGCGCAGTTGCGTGGCGAACCACCGACACCCGCAGACGATGTATATGGTCTGGGTGCTTTGGCGTACGAGTTGTTATCTGGCTATCCGCCGTACTACCCTCATTTCGACAAGAAGCGCGCTATCGAAGAACGTGTGCCCACTCTCGCTCCGACACGGCAGATCCCGCCGCTGTTGGGAGCACTCGTGATGCACATGTTGGCAAAGGATCCCAAGCGGCGCCCGCGCACGATGCGTGAAGTCATAGACGAACTAGACGCCGCGCTCAACGACACGCTGACTTTCGACTTCGAGAACGTTTCGTCGTCGACGCCGACAGCGTCAATATCGGCGACGGCGTCCCAGGCGCAGTCACCGCGCGCGGGTTCGCAGGCGGGGAATGCCGAAGAAACCAACACGTCTGAAACGGCGGCGAAGCAGTATGTATGGACGCCTGACTCGCAGGACAGACGAGCCAGTCAGGATAGACGCGGAAGACGCAAGGAAGATTTAACGCCTCCCGCCCCGCGCCTGCGCGAACCGACGATTTTGTCGGGTCGATCAGAGAGCGATGGTGCGAAGGTTGCCGATGGCTTGGCAACCGGCAGTCGCCGCGCGGCGGCCAGCGGTGACCCAACAGCCAGCGACGCCTCGTTAGCGGGCAGCGGCGCGTCACCGAGCGGCGCAACACGAGCCAACAGCGGGGCCGCGGGTGGCCCGGGAGCGAGTGGCCTTAATTCGGCCGGAAGCGGTACTCGCTCGCCTCCGCGATCCGGCGCGGAAGCGTTGGCTCGCATCGACGCGGCGCTCGAACGAGCGGCTGCGGAGTCGGCTTCGCAGCCGAAACCCGCACTTTCAACACCACTAACACCCGCAGAGGCCGCCGCAATCGTCGCAGCCGCACGCGCGGCATCGAAGTCAACCTCACCAAGCGCGACAAACCAGTCGGCAACGCAGTCAGCGAAGGCACACTCCCCCTTCGCGGCGCCGGGGGCACCAACTACGACGAGCGCGGCGCCGATGTCAACGCCTCCTGCGGCGCCTGTGTCAGCGCCTCCCGCGGCGCCTGTGCCAGCGCCTCCCGCGGCGTCAAAGCCCATGTGGCCGCGCGAAGGAACATCGAGTGCCGCGTCTCCTGCAAATGCAGGTTCATCTCGCGCGGCAACCACTGCGCCAAAATCTGCGCCGGATCCGTCGCTAACGGTACCGATGGATTCCTTTACGCCAGGAACGTTGTCAGCTCCGTCTGCGACATCTCGCACGACCGCGCAACCTACGTCATGGCACTCGACACCTGGGCAGCCCACGACCACACATTGGGCGCCTGAATCAACACCGCAGCGGCTCTCCTCGCAGCCAGCGCCCGGGCCTGCCGCTCCCGCGCAACCGACGCGACGGGACGCGCCGCCCGCGCAATCGGCGCCGGGGCACGCCGCTCCCGGGCAGGGGCCGGGTGGGTACCCAACTTCCACGCACGGGTCAGCTGGGCGCGCCGCTCCCGAACAACCGACGTGGGGGGACGATACGCTCGTGCTACCGGCGCTTGGGCACGCCGATCCCGGGCAGGGGCCGGCTGGGTACGCAACTTCCAAGCACGGATCAGGTGGGGACGCCGCTCCTGCGCAATCGACTTGGCGGGACACGACGCTCGTGCAACCGGCGCCTGGGCACGCCGCTCCCGGGCAGGGGCCGGCTGGGTACGCAACTTCCACGCACCCGTCAGGTGGACGCGCCGCCCCTGCGCAACCGACGTGGCGGGACACGACGCTCGTGCAACCGGCACCCGAGCACGCCGCTCCCGCACAACCGTCGCCAGGGCGCGCGACTCCCGCGCAGGTGCCAGGTGGATACGCTGCTGCCGCAGAACGGGCCCGGTTGGATGCCAGTTCTGGACAGGCATCTTCTGACTCCCCGTGGGATACGCCGACGCTTGTGCATATCCCTCCGGCAGCGTCGCCAACGGGGCACGAACCTTTCGCGGCGCCGCCGCCGACGCCGGATCACCCGGCAGCGTCCTCGCCGCACGCCCAAGCCGCCTATGCCGCCCGTGTTGCAGGGGTCCATCCGGCCGTTGCGGCCCGGGCGCATCCGCCGACCGTACCGTTGGTGCCCCGTGGGAATCCAACATCGACCCATGCAGGACCGATGCACGCCACTTGGGGGGAAATCCCGCTCGACGGATTGCCAAAGGTAGCGCGTCTCCAACCAATCCGTCCGCAGCGGTGGCCTTGGGTATTCCTGGGGCTGCTCGCGGGCGGTGCAGCCGCTGTGTATTTCTGGCTGCCGCGCTTCGATACGCGAACACTGCCGCCAGAAGTCGCCGCAGTCGTGGAGCCGTTGAAGGCAGCGCTAACAGCAAACACGCCAACAGCAGCGTCAGGCGCGCCCGCCGTCGCCACACCAGGCTCCGCACCGGACGCGGCACCAGGCTCCGCACCGAGCGCGGCATCGGGCTCCGCATCGCCCTCGGCATCAGGCTCGGCACCCAAAGGCACCGTCGCACAGTCCGCGATCCAGTCATTCCCGACAGCGCCAAATGGGATCGCAGCGGCCCCACGCGAAGCCGGGTCGCCGCCAGCGATGGCATCGTCGAACGCGAGCACCGGCACGCCGACGGGTGCGGCCGCCGATGAGCAACACCTGCGCGAGCTGCGGCAAACCTTCGATACCAGGATTGCGGCGCTCGAGGCCCGGGGCGCGGGCGCTTGGGGCGGCCGTGAATTCGCGACTGCGAAAATTAGAGCTGCAGAATCGGTCGGTGCGCAGGACGCGGGCAATCCTCGCGTTGCACAAGAACGTCTGACCGTAGCGATGAAGTTGTTGGATACTGTCGAGACCAAGGCACCCCAGGTGTTCTCCGCTCAAGTCGCTGCGGGCGAGAAAGCGTTGGGTGCAGGACAGCAGGAAGTTGCCGGTCAGGCCTTCGACCTCGCCCGGCGCATCAACCCAGCGGACCGACGTGCGTCGGATGGTCTGCGCCGAGCACAAAACTTAAATGCTGTGCTCCCACTCCTTGCCGACGCGCAGAACGCGGAGACCGCACACGACTACGCCCGAGCAGCCCAAGACTACAGTCAGGCACTGTTCCTGGATCCGGGCAACGCCGCTGCAAAAGCAGGTCAAGCGCGCGCCAACGCAGCGTTTGGGGACGACAACTATGCGAAGGCAGTTGGTTCAGGTTTCGCCGCGCTGGGCGCGGGCCGGCTGGATGCAGCGCACGATGCCTTCGTCAACGCGCGGGCCCTGAAGCCGAATGGTGCCGAGGCGTCCGAGGGACTGAGGCGCGTCAGTGCGGCTCTGGCTGCACGGGGTTTCGCCTCAATGCGCCAGCGCGCTGCTGGACTGGAAGCGCAGGAGCGTTGGGAAGAGGCAGAACGGGTATACGAGGACGTGCTCGCGGCCGATCCATCACTGGCCTTCGCGCAAGAAGGCAAGGTGCGTACAACATCCCGCGCGGACCTTTCAGGGCGATTGCAGCAGCTCCTGGACCGTCCCGACAGACTCTCTTCGCCCGGCGTGCGAGAAGATGCACGTGCCCTCCTTGAAACGGCAAGGGCCCAGAGTCCGCAAGGGGCCGTGATCCGCTCGCAGATCGCCCGGCTGGAAATACTGCTGCCGGGTTTTGACAAACCCGTCAGGCTGTCACTACTGTCCGATAATTCCACCCAGGTCGTCATCTCGAGCATCGGGTCCTTTGGCTCATTCGCCCGGCGTGATATCGAGCTGCGGCCGGGGAAGTACACTGTCGTCGGAACCCGATACGGATTTCGTGATGTCAGGCGGGAGATCACGGTGGCACCCGGCCAGGACGCACAAACGATCAAAGTGACCTGCTCGGATCCAATCTGACCTGAAACCGGCATGAGCTCGAGGACATTCTGTCCGCAGGCAAGAGCATGACCGATGCAGCTCTGACGAGTGCGAGCACGTACGCGCAAGTACGTGTTCGCGAGCCTATTGGTGACCGCATATTCGGTGAAACTCCTACCATCGGAGGGGAAGGCGCCAATATTGTCGTCCCGGGTACGCGTCCGGGGCCCGCTGTGCAGATCGAAAGACGCAAGGGGGTGTGGATCGCACATCCACTCAGCGAAGCAAAAGTGCGTTTCAACGGGCGCCTCTTAGCGATCCCACGCGACCTACGCCGTCACGATGTTTTTGCAGTTGGTGACGCACAGGTCATCGTCACCGACGTCTCGCGCACTCTGCTTCGACTCGAAGTCTGCCACCTCGTCGGTAATGCCACGATCTCGCCCACTGGCGCTGTCTCTGCGTTGGCTCACGGAGACGGCGACGAAGAGCTGCTGATTCAAGCGCCGCGGCCCGTATCAGCAGATGGCCTAGAGGCCGCGGCTGCCGAAGAGAAAGCAACATGGACACGCGCGGTGCGAGACGCAGCCGCCAGAGTCAAGCTGCGCCGGTCCGGCCGGTTTTGGCTACGCGCTGCCGCTGCAGCGGTCGTCGTGTTAGCAGCGATAGGGGTAATCTCACAGCTCAACTCCGTCGCATTGGACATCGAACCGACAGACGCGCATGTGCACGTGCCCGGTACCCTGCTGTCGTTGCACGTCGGCGGTCATCTGTTGCTGCTCCCGGGAAAGCACCGCATCGGTGCCGAACATGATGGGTATCTGCCCGCGCAGACAACCATTGCGGTGACTACCGGCGCGCCAGTGACTGCGCGTCTGAGATTGGCAAAGCTACCCGGGACTCTGCGCATCGACACAGTTGATGTGGCGGCGACGGTCAGCATCGATGGTGTCGAGTCCGGTCGCGTCCCCGGCATAGTTACAATGTCCCCTGGCAGTCACACCATTTCACTTCGTGCTCCGCGCTACGTTGACTACATCGCGTCGGTTGTAATCGAGGGAGCGGGTGTTCGTCAGGATCTCAAAGCAGTCTTGCAGCCTTCATGGGGTACCCTGCAGATCTCGGCGATTCCAGCGGGCGCACATGTCGCGGTCGATGGAGTTGACAGTGGTGTGACACCCGCCGTCGTGGACGTCCCCTCCGGAGTGAGGCGGGTTCGTATTTCGGCACCTAACCTGAAGACTTGGGAAAGCAGCATCGTCCTCAAGGCGGGCGCGGCGCTGAATATCGGCCCGATCAAACTAGGCGAGCCGGACGCCCATCTCACCCTGACCTCTGTCCCATCCGGCGCCGAAGTGATTGTCGGCGGCGTTCGCCGGGGAAAAACTCCAATCGAAATTGACCTTCCTGCCGGAATCCAACACGACCTGGTCATCAACTCGCCAGGTTACGCAACGTGGAACCGGCCGGTATTCGCGGATTCAGGTAAGCAAATCAAGCTGGATGCAAGGCTCGAGGCCCTGGGAGGGCGGGTAACCATACAGGGCGAGCCGGACGGCGCGCAGCTGTTTGTCGATGGGGTCGACCGGGGCCGCACGCCACAGTCGCTGGAGCTATCCGCGATCGAGCACCACATCGAGGTGCACAAGGAGGGCTGGGTAACCTTCAACGGTACGGTGACACCGTCCAAGGGACTCGATCGGACGCTGCAGTATCGACTCGTGTCCGAAGATCGGTCGATCGCCCTCGCGCAGACCGCATCTGCTATCTACACTCAGACCGGCTACCTGCTGCGATTGGTGCCCACGGGCACGTTCTCGATGGGCAGTGAGCGTCGGGAGCAGGGCCGCCGGCCCAACGAAGGACTGCGTCGTGTCACGTTCAAGCGCCCCTTCTATTTCGGTGTCACCGAGGTAACCAACGAACAGTTCCGCCGGTTCCATCCGGACCACACGTCCGGCGTGATCGACCGACACTCCATCGACCTCGACGACCAACCTGTCACTCAAGTCAGTTGGAATGAGGCGGCCGAGTACAGCAATTGGCTGTCGGAGCGTGACAATCTGCCAGCCGCCTATGAAAAGAAGAACGCTACGTATGTCCTCAAACGACCCGTAACGATCGGCTACCGGTTGCCAACAGAAGCTGAATGGGAGTACGCCGCGCGCTATGCGGCGCCCGGTCAGTTCCTGCGTTTCGCCTGGGGCGACGCTCTTCCGGTGACCGGCGACGTGGGAAATCTGGCTGGTGCGGAAACTGGCAACTCGCTGCCGGCCTCCTTGCCAGGTTACCGGGATGAGTACCCACTCATCGCGCCCGTGGGCAAGTTCAAGCCAACCCCCCTCGGACTGCATGACATGTCAGGAAATGTCTCCGAGTGGATCAACGATTACTACCTTTCATTTGTGGACTCGGCGCCGGTCACCGACCCATTGGGCCCCGACGACGGTACCCGTCATGTCATACGCGGTGCCAATTGGAAGTCCGCCGCAGCAACGGATTTGCGACTGGCCTGGCGCGACGGTGCGGACGTCGCCAGTGCAACCATAGGTTTTCGAGTGGTGCGTTATGCCGAATAAGCGATCGATGTGGGTGATAGCCCTGAGTGGCGTGGTCTTGTCAGGGGCAGCGTTGGTTACGTTGCGCGCCGCCGAGCAAGTTAGGCACACGGACTCCCCTGCAGTACCCCCTGCACAGCCGAACCATCCACCCCCATCCACCCCTGAGGAATCCGCAACCATCCCCGACGACCCAACCACGGCACCCGACCCATCACAGTCGGCGGACAAAAACGTCAGCTTTCCCAACGATATTTAGCTTTGCCTATGAGCATTTTTGCCTTGGAGCTCAACGATCGCGCCGTCTCGCTGGCCAGGGGCGGGCAGGCGCTGACGAGCGCGCCCAGCGCCGTATTCAACGGAAACGCAGCCACGGGCTCTCCCGCTGGGACCAATGCCTGGCGCCAGCTCCGCTGCCAACCCATGGCGACCTCCTCTAGACACCTCGGTACAGTTCTGACACAGCGCGGCTCGCCGGCCCGCGCCGGAATGTTGGTCGCGGCGGAGTTGCGGGCGCGCCTCGCCGAGCAACCCATTCGCGACGGCGAGCGCATCTGGGTTGCGACTCCCGCGCAGGCGGAGACGAACGGCTTGGAGTCATTGTTGGGAATCGCACGGGATCTCAAATTGACCATCGATGGATTCATCGACTCCGCGGCGGTCACCACCGCTGCCCTGGAATCGGAACGCAACACGATCGTCCTGGAGCTGGGCCTGCATCACGCAGCCGCAACCGCAGTAGATTGCGAAGGCTCCCAGGCCCGACGCCGGCGGTCGGTATTGACGCAGCGCGGCGGCTTCATAGAGTTGTACCAGGTATGGCTCGACCTCATCAGTACAACAATGGTGAAGCGCACGCGCTTCGATCCCCTGCACGATGCGGCAACGGAGCAACAGCTCTTCGATGCGATGCCCTCTCTGACGCACGAGCTCGTGTCCACCGGCAATGCGGCCGCATTCGTCACCAAGGGCAAGGAGCGATTTGAGGTTGCCCTCACCCGCGATCAGTTTGCACAAGCGGCCGAGCCAATCTATCGCTGCATCGTCGGCCTGCTGCATCAACTTCGTCCCGCCGGAACGCCGCTCGCCATTGTCATCCCATGCACTGTGGTTGAACTTCCGGGCATGCGGGAGCAGTTGGAGCAATTTGTCGGCTGCGAGTTGGTCAGCGTCCCGGACGGGTTTGCAGCAGCAGCGACGTCATTGCTCGACTTGCCCGATAGCACGACCGGGGAGGACTCCGTGCGGCTGCTTCGGCGACTACCTCTGCAGGGAGGCGCCTTGGCCGCGCAAGGGGTCCTGGCAGAGAGCGTAGCGCGCCGATCATTGGGCCAACGCCGCTCCGGTGGCCCAGCGCCATCGCATGCGCTGTTGGACGGTCGTGCCTACTCGCTCAGCGCCGACGCACTTGTTGTGGGTCGCGCTCCTGAGTCTGAGGCCGCGACTGTGACCCCGGCGACTGCCCGTCCGAGCGCCGCCGGTCCGGGGGCCGCCGTTCCAGTGTCCTCCCGCTACATCACCCTTCCGGAAGGTTTGGCCGGAGTCTCCCGGCGGCACTGCACATTCGTGCATGATGGAGATGAACTGGTACTGCTCGATCACAGCACCTTTGGTACGTTTGTCAATGGCGAGCGCGTACAGGAGCGAGTTCGCGTGCACGCCGGTGATCGTGTGCGCCTTGGCGAACCAGGAGTGGAACTCGCGCTCATCGCAGTTGGCGAGGTGGCTGCAACCGCGACCGCCCCACAACCTTGACGGTTACCCATGGCAGCACGCCGCCGCACCGTCGAAGTATTCACACTCTCCTTCCTCGATTGCATCTGTTGCGGATTTGGGGCCGTCATCCTCTTCTACACCATCGTGAGCGCCCGGGCTGGCGTACAGAGCCTGCACAGCACCGATGAATTGAAAGCCGAGGTCAACCAGGTTGAGGAACAGGTGCTGACCGGGTCGCGCAACCTTGTCGTCCTGCGAAATCAACTTGAGAAAGCGGAGAGTGAAACGGCCAGCGACCAGGCGCGTATTAAGAGCATCGCTGCGACGCTGGAAGACAGACGTGAGCAGCTAGCTACCTATGACTCGAGCAGTCTTGCCAGGCGCCAGCATATCGAAGGATTGAAAGCGGAGGTCCGTTCGCTCGAAGAGGGCAAACGCCGGCTCGAAGCAGGCAGCCTCGACAAAACACCTCCCGGGCAACAAGTCAGCAGCTTCAGGGATACGGGCGGTGACCGCCGCTATATCACCGGCATCAAGATGCGAGGCAAGCGAATCCTCATTCTGCTGGATTCCTCCGCCAGCATGCTGCACGAGGACCTGGTGAGCATACTGCGCCTGCGTAATTCTGCCGATGAACAGAAACGCGCGGCTGCGAAATGGCGCCGCGCCATCGATACGGTCGGTTGGCTCACGACGCAAATACCACCCAACAGCCAGTACCAGATCTACACATTCAATACCAAGGCTCAGTCGTTGTTGCCCGACCTTGCCGGAAAGTGGATCGGCGCGGGTGATGCACCTCAACTTGCTCGTGGCCTGGCGAATCTACACGCGATGGTGCCAGGCGACGGTACGAGTCTGTACAACGCTTTCGCAGCGACCAAGACCCTGGTGCCGCTGCCCGACCAGATCATTCTGATCACCGACGGTCTGCCCACCCAAGGTAAGACGGCGGGTTTGCGCAAATACGTGGACTCGGGCGCACGCATGCGGCTGTTCGATGACGCCGTCGGTCAGCTGCCGGATGGTGTACCGGTGGACTCCATCCTGTTACCCATGCATGGAGATCTGGAGGCTGCGCATCGGTTCTGGAATCTGGCGCGCCTGACCAACGGCACACTCCTGATGCCTTCAAAGGATTGGCCGTAATGCCCCGCCGCCGCCGCAGCGTCGAAGTCTTCAGTCTGTCGTTCCTCGACTGCATCTGCTGCGGTTTCGGCGCAATCATCCTCCTGCTGGTGCTCACGGAGTACGCCCGCCCCGCCAAAATAGAGGAAAGCCGCATCAATCTGCAGGCCCAGCTCAGGCACCTCCAACAGCAACTGCAGGTCATCCGTGGCGAATCCGACGATTTCGAGCGTCAGCTGCAAGGTCGTGTGGAAACCCTGCAACGCGAGCGCCAGAAGCTGGAGCATCTGTCCGGGGACCTGAGCAGTCTCCAGGGACAGTACAGCGCGAGCAAACAGGAGGCTGCCGTCACCAACACAATCGAGGCCGAGTTGGTATCCGCCCGGCAGAAGCTGACAGCCGAGATGCTGCGGGTTCTCAAGGACCATGCGAATCGGCCCGCCACCGAGGCCATCGGTGGCATTCCGATCGACAGTGAATACATCATTTTCGTCATCGACACGTCGGACAGCATGACCCGTGGTCACTGGGACGTGAATCTGGCGATCGTCGACGAGATCCTCGGGATGTATCCGCACGTCAAAGGCCTGCAGGTGATGAACGACCAGGGAACGTACATGTTTGCGGGCACGAAGGGCG
>Ga0068859_100000789_pt1 | contig 32057 bp, 30 predicted proteins | sample KBSSwiS22_FD_66585 | JGI IMG/M metagenome (GOLD analysis project Ga0068859, IMG submission 66585) | Switchgrass rhizosphere microbial communities from Kellogg Biological Station, Michigan, USA - KBS Switchgrass S2-2 | ecosystem: Host-associated > Plants > Roots > Rhizosphere > Soil ...
ACCGAGAAGGTCGCCACCTCCTGGATGCCCGGGCCGTTACCCAGGTCAGCGCTGATCGACACACCCGGGAACAGGTTCGGGGTGATGACCGAGCCGAACGGATTGAGACCCGACAGGTTAACGTCGTCGAGCAGGATGTTCGGCGTGGTGTAGCTGAAGTTGATACCCACACCCAGCGACCAGGGGAAACCAATCTGGTAACCGAGTTCCAGGGTGCCCTCGAACTCATCGGACCCCGGCCCGGCCACGTTGTAGACGGCGCTGCCGGAGTGGAACCACTCGCGGGTCAGCCGGTTGCGGTCCAGGGGGAACACACCATTGAGGAAGGTGTCCCACTGCTGGATCGTCAACGTCCGGTCCTGACCATCGACCAGACTCAGCTCGTTGTCGAGGCCCGCGTGCGACGTTCCTGATGTGGCGACAAGCGTCGTGAGCGCAAAAACGACGGCGATAGTGCCTCGTGCGATGAGGTTCAAATGTCTTCCTTCGCCACTCGACGGACAAACTCCGGCTGCGTCGGCATCCAGGAGAACCCGCGACGCAGTACAGCCCCGCTCGCTCGTACATGAGCAGCAGGTGTGCGAGTGTCGCAGACGAACGCTTAATAGAAGCTGAACTTTCACATCGTCTAGCAATGCTTTTTGCAATGGAGACGGGTCAGGCCCCCCGGGGCCGGGTCGACTGAACATATGCCGCCTGTGAGTTCAGCGATGACATGTCGTCGCTCAGCCGCGGCTGACGACATGTGGACCGCTATGGAAGGAGCCGGTAGCCGACACCTCTGATGGTCTCGATCGTGTTGGTGTCGAACGGTATGTCGATTTTGCGCCGCAGGTAGCGGACGTAGACCTCGATGATGTTGTCGGGTCCGTCGAAATGGGGATCCCAGACGCTTGCGACGATTTCCGCCTTGGTAACGACGGTGTCCTTCTTCATCATGAGATGTTCGAGCACCGAAAACTCGCGTGGTGTCAGGGCGATTGGGGTGCGGTCGCGTTCCACCACCCGCCGCGCTGGGTCCAATGTCAAGGTGCCCGCGGTCAACACCGCGGGTCGCTGGGGCGCACCGCGCCGGACCAGCGCACGAATACGCGCGAGGAGAACGCGGAACCGGAACGGTTTTGTGAGGTAGTCGTCCGCGCCAAGGTCGAAGGCGTCGGTCTCGTCGTACTCGCCGTCTTTTGCTGTCAACATCAGAACCGGCGTCCATACCTCACGTGCCCGCAGTCGCCGTAGCACTTCGTACCCACTGAGGCCTGGCAGCATTATGTCGAGCACGATCGCGTCAAATTGTTCCTCGGTCGCGTGCCAGAGCCCGTCTCCGCCGTTTGACGCGCGAACAACCACAAAACCTTCTGCCTGCAAGCCCTTGCTGACCGTCGCCGCAAGCCTCGGTTCATCCTCGACCAACAGTATTCTCATCGAGTTCGGTACCTCCGCGTCTAGCAGTCTGCGTCGGCCATGCCGGCATTTCGCACGAATCTGCAAATGCTCAGCCCGACGGCAGCTACACGCAGGGCCGCTGGCTGGGTCGCGTCGGGTGGGCGAGAACATACAAACACCCGCCAAGGGTGGACCGGCGTCGCTGAAAAACCGCTGAAGATGCGGGGGACAAGCTCAATATGACGGCACTGAGCCCACCGATTTGACCGGGCGGCCTTCAGGCCTCTTTCAGTAAAGCCTCGCCAGACTTCGTGAATGGCTGCGATGTCAATGCGCAGGCGGCACGCCGGTGCAACGGTTGGCAACCGCCTAGAGTCCACCATCATGGGGGCACGGGCTATCGCAGAGGCCGCGACACCACCTAACCGCACCTTTGGCTGGATGCGACCGTCCACCTGGGGAATCTCGACACGCTCCGCGATCCTTTCGGCGACCGTGGTCTTCGTCGCGCTGGCTATTGCAGGCGCGTTTCTGGTGGTCGTGCTCTACCGATCACTGCTCGCCAGCGTCGACGACGCCGCTGCGGGCCGAGTGCGGGACATTGTGGCTGGGCTGGCTTTCGACCCACCGTCCGAACTCGACGGAGCGCTGTTGACGACCGATCAGCGAGTGGTTGCGGTGCAGATCATCGACGGCGACGGGAAAGTAGTTGCGCACTCGGACTCGGCACCCGATAGGCCGATCATTCCGGTGACCTCGTTCGGGACGACGATGCGCACGGGAATCCCTGACGATGAATCACCAGACAACGACATGAGAATCAGCGGTCAGGTCGCGGACACCTCGACGGGGCGATACACCGTGCTGGCTGGCGGCGGGAGTGAATCGGTGGAGGCGACGGTCGGAACGATCGCCGTGCTACTCGCAGTTGCCGCTCCGATCGTCATCGGTGCGGCGGCGGTTGCCAGCTATCGACTGGTCAAGCACTCACTGCGGTCGGTGGAGGCCATCCGGTCGCGAGTGGCGGACATTAGTGCGTCGGATCTTGCCGAGCGGGTGCCAGTGCCGCAGAGCCGCGACGAGATAGCGGCGCTTGCCACCACCATGAATGAGATGCTTGCGCGAGTCGAGGCCGGGCATACCGCTCAACGGCGGTTCGTAGGCGATGCGTCGCACGAGTTGCGCAGTCCGTTGGCGACCATCATCTCGGCACTTGAAGTCGCGCAGGATTATCCCGAGTTGCTCGACGACGAACTCAAGAACGGCACACTCATCCCCGAGGCCCATCGAATGCAGGCGCTCGTCGAGGACCTGCTCCTGCTCGCACGCGCGGACGAGCAGGGGCTGACGATGCGGGAGGACTACGTGTACCTCGATGTCATCGCCGAAGGAGATGCGGCTCGTGTGCGTCGGGAGTCAGGGCTGGATGTGCATACCGACCTCGAGGAGGCACGCCTCATTGGCGATGTCAGTGGCATCTCCCGCGTGCTGCGCAACCTGCTCGACAATGCCGTCCGTCATGCGAAGTCGCGCATAGAGATCACCGTCGCAGCGCGGGGTGAACAGGTTGTGCTGACCGTTGGCGACGACGGTCCCGGGATTCCGGCGGCAGACAGGACTCGGGTATTCGATCGTTTCGTCCGTATTGACACCGACCGATCCCGCGAGGCGGGCGGTACCGGCCTCGGGTTGGCAATTGTGGCCGAGATCGTTGCGGCACACAGGGGCACCGTTGGCATCGACGAGAGGTCCGGCGGCGGGACGCGCGTAACCGTTACGCTGCCTGCCGCTGGTTGACAGTGTGGGGATGATTTTTGGGCGATGGCCGGCGGAGGCCTGGTCCGACGCCGGCCACGCCACCCAAGTGGCTAGTCGGCTCGTCGCTACTGACCCGGTGCGTCGGGTTCATCGCCCGGCTCGGGCATGTCCACTGCCGGGCCGCCCTCCGGGCCCTGGACGGCGGGGGCTTGCGGTGCTGCACTGCCCATTGCGTGGGTCGCTGCCATGCCACCGCCGATGCCCAGTATTACCGCCGCGACGGCGAATGCCGCGGCGACCTTGTGGCGGGTGATCATGTGGTGGTACCTCCTTACCGGGCGTGGTGGTCGACGCCCACGGCCCCACTATGGCGAAGCCCTGCTGAAAAGAGGCTGAACAAGCTGTCGAACGCATCTGGCTTAAGCGTCCTTTCAACGAACACCATCGAGCGGGAGCGCGATGTCCTGAAACTCATTGTCGGACAATGTGATTCATACACCCAAGCGCGCTTTGAGGCTGGCTCAGCGAGACGTCAGCACCGTGGCGCAACCATGACCAATGCAATCGAAATTACAACATCGACGAATCCGCGCCCAACAAAACATTGAGTGCTTTATCGTTTTGCGGATGGGCGCACTCGACGGCAAGATCGCGATCGTCACCGGCACCAGCAGGGGAGTTGGCATCGGCATCGCGCATGAACTGCTGCGCGCGGGTGCGACGGTCATCGGCTGCTCGCGCTCGAAGCTCGACGCGCTGCCCGGCACCGAGGCCGAGCCGGACTGGGCGCGCCGATCCGCGCAGATGACCTGCGACCAAGGCGATTACCGCTGCGCGGTCTGGTCGTGGCGGCGATGGTGGTTCCGGAGCCCCCGGACACGCGTCGAGAGAGGCGCGCCCTGGTGGACATGATCACCCGCTACATCGACGACGTGACGGGGTGAACTTCGCGCTATGCGTCTAGAAGTCGCGCTCGTCAGGTCGGTCGACGGAGCGCGGTGTCAAGCCGAGACTGCGGATGTGTGCGGCGATTTCGCCAAGGCTCGTCACCCAGACGTCGTCATGGGAGCACACGTACTCGATCAAGCCGTCCAACGCCTTGGCCCGGGACGGACGCCCCGATAGGAACGGGTGATTCGTCAGCGCGAAGCAGCCGTCGGCGGCGCGCATCGCGTCGAATTCCAGCTGCCACATCTCGATTGCCTTGACGGGACTCTCGATAAGTCCCGAGCCGGAGAAGTCCGGCACGTAGCAATACTGTTCCCAGTCGTCGAGCGCCCACTGTATCGGGATCTCGACCAGTGGGCCGCCGCCGTCGACGGCGAGTTCGTAGGGATGGTCGGTGTCCATCAAGCTGCTGTCGTACAGGAATCCCCTGTCGCGCAGTAATTTCGGCGAGTGCCAGTTCAGCTCCCACATCGGCGCGCGATAGCCGGTGGGCCGCACGCCCGCGACGGCGTCGAGTGCTTCCAGGCCGCGGTCGAGAATCGCCGACTCTTGGTTCTCCGTCAGACCGAACATGGGTTCGTGCAGGTAGCCGTGATGCGCGATCTCGTGTCCGGCGTCGACGATCGCCCTGATCACGTCGGGGTAGCGCACCGCGGTGTAGCCCGGCACGAAGAAGCTTGATGTGACACCGTGTCTGGCAAGGATTTCCAGCAGCCGCGGAACACCGGTAAGGGGCCCGTAGGCCTGGTGACTGATCGCCGACATCCGGCTGGCGTGCTTGGTGGAGACCCCGAGCATGGCGGACTCGGCGTCGACGTCGAAGCTGAAGGACGCCGCGCAGCGGGCGCCGTTCGGCCACGGGACCGAGGCCGCGGGAACGCTCATCGGCTGGACTTCTGTGCCAGCAGGGAGACGAACTCGTATGCCAGATACGCTGCGGCGATGCCGGTGATCTCCGCGTGGTCGTAGGCGGGTGCGACCTCGACGATGTCCGCCCCGACCAGGTTGAGTCCCTCGAAACCGCGCACCAGTCCGAGGAGTTCGCGACTCGACAGGCCACCGATCTCGGGTGTGCCCGTGGCGGGAGCGTGGGCAGGGTCGAGCACGTCGATGTCGATCGACACGTAGAGCGGATGGTCGCCGATGGTCGTCCGTAGCTGCTCGACCACATCGGCGACCATGCGCGTCTCGAAGGCCGAACAGTGCACGATCGTGAATCCCAGTTCCGCATCGTCGTCGAGATCGTCCGGCGTGTACAGCGCCCCGCGAATGCCGACGTGTGCGCTGTGGCCCGCGACGAACAGGCCCTCCTCCGCGGCGCGCCGAAACGGGGTGCCGTGAGTCAGCGGTGCGTCGAAATACGTGTCCCACGTGTCCAGGTGAGCGTCGAAGTGCACCAACGCCACCGGTCCGTAGCGGCGGTGATGTGCGCGCAGCAGGGGGTAGGCGATGGTGTGGTCGCCGCCGAGGCTGACAATCTTGGCGCCGCTGTCGATCAGGGCCGACGCCTGCTCTTCGATCTGGCGCACCGCGGCGGCGATGTCGTAAGGGGTACAAGCGATGTCACCGGCGTCGACCACTTGCTGGCTGGCGAACGGGGACACGTCCAACGCGGGATTGTACGGACGCAGCACGCGTGAGCACTGGCGGATGTGTGCCGGACCGAATCGCGCCCCCGGCCGGTAGCTGACTCCGGTGTCGAATGGAATCCCGACGACGGCGACGTCGCAGCCATCGACGTCTTCGATCCGGGGCAGCCGTCCGAATGTCGTCAGGCCGGCATATCGGGGTACCACGCGACCGTCGACCGGCCCGATCGGCTGCTCGCTCATGCCCGGCACCTCGTCGAGCCGCCGTTCACCTGGATCGTCTGTCCGACGAACGCGCCGAGGTCCTTGCGGGCCAAAAGCGCCACCGCCGACGCTATTTCGTCGGCCCTGCCGATGCGACCGATCGGTATGCCGCGGCTGTATTCCTCATGCATCTCGGCCAAGCTCACTTTCGCATTGTCGGCGTCCACCTGGAGCTGCGGGGTGTCGATCACCCCTGGTGCGACGGCGTTGACGGTGATGTTCTCCGGCGCCAGTTCGCGACCAAGGGTCTTCGTCAGCGCGATGAGCCCCGCTTTCGAGGCCGAATAGGCGGTGGCCTCCGGCCAGCCGGTCACGCCCCACTCGGAGGCGATGATGACGATGTTGCCGCCGCCGGACCGGCGCATCCCCGCCAGCACCGCCTGGATCAGATAGACCGCGCCTGCGAGGTTGGTGTCGATGATCTTCCACCAGTCCTCATCGCCGTGATCGCCGAACGGCGCCATGGTCATGTAGGCGGCGTTGCACACCAGGATGTCGATCGGCCCTCGCGTCGTCTCGATGTCACCGACCAGCCGGGAGACCGCGTCGGGATCCGAAACATCGGCGACAGCAGGGAATCCCGCGGTGTCCGCGACCACCGCGCTCATCCGCTCGTCGTGTGTGAGGCCGTTGACCGCGACGGTGGCGCCTTCGCGCGCCAGTCGCCGCGCGATCGCCGCGCCGATCCCTTGGGTGGCGCCGGTGACCAGTGCGATACGTCCTTGTCGTGGGCCGGTCATGGGTCAGATCACCGCCCCGCCGTTGGGCGAGAGGACCTCGCCGACACAAAAGTCGGTGTTCAGCAGGAAGCTGACGACTTCGGCGATCTCATCGGGCCGGGTGAGCCTTCGGTTGGGAACCGTTGCCAGGTATTCCGGTGCGCGCCATGGCGAGTCGGCAGCGAGCAGGGGAGTGTCGGTGGGTCCCGGTGCGACCGCGTTGACGCGGACGCCGCGGCAGGCGACCTCGACGGCGAGGCTGCGGACCAATCCGATGATCGCGCCTTTGGCCGCCGCGTAGTGGGCGTCGCCATCGCCGCCGCCGATCGCGAGTTCCGACGTGATCGCGATGATCGAGCCGGCGCCCCGCCCGAGCATCGACGGCAACACGCAGCGGGTGACGTTGCGCAGGCCTCCCAGGTGCACGCACAGCATTCGGTGCAACTGCTGCCGTGTGATCTTCGAGATCGGCACCATCTCGTAGTGGCCTGCGGCGGACACGACGGCATCGACCGGCCCGTGTTCGGCGACGACGCGTGCCACCGTCTGGTCGACGGCGGCCGGGTCGGATACGTCGACGACATATGGTGCGGCGGGGTGGATATCGAGTCCGGCGACGGTGTAGCCGTCCTTCTGGAGCGCCGCGGCGACGGCGGCGCCGATGCCGGAGGCCGATCCGGTGACGATGGCGGTGCGGGTCACGAAGCGTCGGCGCCCAATCGATGCGCGATCGGTTCCTCGATGCGGTGGCGCACCGTGAGGTAGATGACCAGGCCCAGCACCGCCAGGCCCGCGGTGGTCAGGACGCTGGCCCAGTTGATGTACCAGGGCTGGTCGGGTTGGGTGCGCGGCCAGGCGACGTTGATGGTCTCGAAGATGATCCACAACGAGGCCAGGTAGGTCACCGGGGCGCCCCACCGGCCCAGGTTGAACGGGCCGGGCCGCCATTTGCCCGTCAGCCGCGCAATCGCGGCGCCGATCACCGGCACACCGAACGCGATGTAGAACCCGATGATGTTGAAGTTGACCAACACGTTGTAGAACTTCGTGCCGGCTATCAGAACGAATACGACAGCGGCGATCGCGGTCAGCGCGATGGCGTAGACGGGCAGCCGCTCGGGGCCTGCCAGCCCGCCGAGAATCTTCGAGCCGGGAAGGCTGCGATCGCGTGCGGCTCCCCAGATACAGCGCGACACCGCGGCCTGCACCGCGAGAAAGCTTGACACGAAACCGATTACGAACATCGCGAGCAGCGGCTTGGTGACTCCGGCTCCGAGATGTGCGGTGAGGGTGTCAGACACCACGTCGCCGGACTGGGACTGCACAACCGAAGGAAGGTCGGGGATGGACAGAATCAGCGCCGCGCTGGAGAACATCACGACCAGACCAACGAGGAGCAGCGCCAGGATGATCGCCTTGGGCACATTGCGTTCGGGATCGTGGACCTCCTCGGCGACCGAGCCCGCTGCCTCGAACCCGAGGAACGACCACCCGACATAGGCAATCGCGAGCAACATCGGTCCCGACACCCACGCGTCCGCACCAGGAATTCCGGCACTGGAGAACAGCACGGAGAACGGGTTTTCCCGATAGAACAGCAGCAACACTGTGCCGAGGCCGAGAGACCCGACGACCTCGCACGTAATGCTGATGGCCACAACGATTTTCAGGCCCCTGCGGCCGACCATGTTGATCAACGTGCCGACCGCGATGATGCAAATGGCGACAATGGCGATCTGCCAGCGATCGGGTTCGGAGACGCCGAAGATCTGCAACAGGAATCCGCTCGCCGCATACGACAGCGTGCCGAGGGCCAAGGTAAGCCCCCACATATACGCCCACATGGCGGCCCAGCCCCAGGTGGTGCCGCGGACATGTCGCGACCACTGGTAGACGCTGCCCGCGTACGGCCACCGGGACGCCAACTCGCCGAAGACCGCCGCGACGAGCAGCTGCCCGATGAGCACGATCGGGAATGCCCAGAAGAACTTCGGCCCCGCGGCGAACAGTCCCAGAGTGAAGATCGCGTACACCGCGGCGATCGGCGACACGTCGGCGAACGCCAACGACAGCGCCGACCGGAAGCTGAAGCCACGCAGTAGCTGAGGCGGGCGGTCGTCAGAGACTGGTTGGGTTTCCAGCGGCTGGGCCATCGTCGCCTCCCGTGGTTAGTGGCACTGAGGCGTCACTGTGGGCCTGTCGTCGCCAGAACAGAAGTGGCGGTTCGTACAGATAGAACACAGAAAACTAGACGATCATCTAATGTCAACGGTTGAAGCGACGTATCGCCGAGGCGCAGCGGCTTCGTGCATATGGCCTGAGCAGGCGGTTTTCGTGGCAAGACCGGCCACGACGACCACGTAGCCGCACATTGCGGTCGCGTGAAACTTGACGAGAAGGGCGGTGGCACCGATGGTCTACCGCGTCGCCGACTTGGTCGACACCCCCCATCTGCGGGTGGAGTTGCAGGCGGGTGCCGCCGGCTTGGACCGACAGGTCGCGTGGGCTCAGACATCCGATCTCGAGGAGCCATGGTCGTACCTCGCCGGCGGCGAGCTGCTGATGAAGAACGGCCAGACGCTCCCTGAATCCGCCCGCGGCCAGACGGCGTTGATCAGGGGCCTGGCCGAGAAGGGAATGTGCGGGCTGGTGATCGGGCTTGACGCCGCCACGCCCGAACTCACCCCTGCGGCAATCGCTTTGGCCGATCAGTTGCGCTTCCCCGTGATGGCCGTGCCCTACTCGATCGGCTTTGGGGCGATCGGGCGGGCCGTGGCGGACGCCGATGTCGACAGCGGCAGGGTCGTCGCTACGGAACGCGTCTACAACGTCATCCGGCAGTCGGTCATCCACTCCACCCGCTCGAACGTCCTCAGCCAACTGGGCCGCGGCCTGTCCTGCCGGCTGGCGGTGCTCGACGCGGCAACGGGGGAGGTGGCGCTCGATGGTTCCAAACCTGTGCCTGCCGAGTTGCGCCGGGCCATCGTCGACGAAATCGCGGATCGACGCGGCGCGGTCCCCGGCGTACTGCACGTGACCGCCGGCGGCGGGCGGGCGCTGGTGGTGGAGGTTCCTGACGAGGAGCCGACCGTCCTCGTCACCTACGACTTTCGCGGTCCCGCAGTCGATCTCGTCCATCTGCAGCATCTCGCGTCGGCAGTGGCGGTCCTGCTCGCGCAACAAAACGTCCGACTCGAACACGAACGGCGCATCGGCGCCGAGGTGATGGCGCAACTGTGTGACGGCAGGCTCGCCGCGCGCGAGGCCGACCGGGAACTGGCCGAGCGTGCACTCCGGCCACGAGAGTGCTCGATAGTGGCGGCGGGCGGCGTGTTGCCTGCCGGAGAGCGGCAATTGCACCTGAACCTCGGCCGTCGGGCCGTACCACATCTGCTGCTCCGCCGTGGCGACCTGCTGTACGCGCTGATGCCGGTCACCGATCAGTCGTTGGCAGCGCTGCGCCAGCGGCTCGGCGGCGAGGCGACCGTGGGTATCAGCGATCCGCTTGCGCGCCCCGGCCGCGCCCCGACGGCGGTGCGGGAAGCGACATGGGCGGCTCGGGTCGCGCGAACGGCGCCCGACCGCATCGCGCGCTTCGCCGACGCGACGATGTTCTCCGTGTTGCGGGACACCGATGAGGCCCAGGTGGTCGTCGACCGGGTGCTGGGGCCGCTGATCGCCTATGACGCTCGCCATTCCGCGGAAATGATCAAGACGCTGGACACCTATTTGCAGTGCGACAGGTCGTGGGTGCAAACGGCGGCGGCGTTGAACGTGCACCGGCAGACCGTCGTGTACCGGATTCAGCGCATCGAGCAGATCACCGGCCGCGCGATCTCCGAAACCGCAGCGCTCGCCGAGTTCTGGTTGGCGTTGCGTGCAAGAGACCTGCTGGCGCTGCCGCATCCATGAGAAGAACGCCCCGCCAACTAGACTGAACTGGTGGAATCAACATCGCCCCGGCCAGTGTTGGTGGTCGACTTCGGCGCGCAATACGCGCAGCTCATCGCCCGCCGCGTCCGTGAGGCCAGGGTGTATTCCGAGGTTATCGCCCACACCGCCAGTGTGGAGGACATCAAGGCCCGTGACCCGCAGGCCATCGTGCTGTCCGGCGGCCCGGCCAGCGTGTACGCCGACGGCGCACCGCAACTGAATCCGGCGGTATTCGACCTCGGGGTGCCGGTGTTCGGCATCTGCTACGGGTTTCAGGCCATGGCGCAGGTGCTCGGCGGCACGGTCGCCAAGACCGGAACAAGCGAGTACGGTCGCACGGAGCTGAATGTGTCTGGGGGACAGCTACATTCGGATCTGCCGATGACGCAGCCGGTGTGGATGAGCCACGGCGACGCGGTCACATCCGCTCCCGATGGATTCGATGTGGTGGCCACCAGCGCTGGAGCTCCCGTTGCGGCGTTCGAGAACCGGGAACGTCGGTTGGCGGGTGTGCAGTATCACCCAGAGGTGATGCATTCGCCGCACGGGCAGCAGGTGTTGAGCCGGTTCCTGCACGAGTTCGCCGGTATCGGGGCCGCATGGACGCCCGCGAACATCGCCGAATCGCTGATCGAACAGGTGCGCAACCAGATCGGCAACGGCCGTGCCATCTGCGGACTGTCCGGTGGAGTGGACTCGGCGGTCGCTGCGGCGCTGGTGCAGCGGGCCATCGGCGACCGGTTGACCTGTGTGTTCGTCGATCACGGGCTGCTGCGCGCAGGAGAACGGGCACAGGTGCAGCGCGATTTCGTCGCCGCCACCGGCGCCAATCTGGTCACGGTCGACGTCGCCGACAGGTTCCTCGAGGCGCTGTCCGGGGTGACCAACCCGGAGGGCAAGCGCAAGATCATCGGCCGCGAGTTCATCCGCGCGTTCGAGGGTGCCGTTCGAGACACGTTGGGCGCGAGTGACTCTGAAGTCGAGTTCTTGGTGCAGGGCACGCTGTATCCGGACGTGGTGGAATCCGGCGGCGGCTCAGGCACGGCCAACATCAAGAGCCACCACAACGTCGGCGGCCTGCCCGACGACCTGAAGTTCAAACTCGTTGAGCCGCTGCGGTTGCTCTTCAAGGACGAGGTGCGCGCGGTGGGCCGTGAGCTGGGCCTGCCCGAGGAAATCGTTGCGCGCCAACCGTTCCCGGGCCCCGGCCTCGGCATCCGGATCGTCGGCGAGGTCACCGCTGCGCGGCTGGACACGCTGCGCCGCGCCGACGCGATCGCGCGCGAGGAACTGACCGCTGCGGGGCTGGACAACCAGATCTGGCAGTGCCCGGTGGTGTTGCTGGCCGACATCAGGTCGGTCGGCGTGCAGGGCGACGGGCGCACCTATGGCCATCCGATCGTGCTGCGGCCGGTGTCCAGTGAGGACGCGATGACCGCCGACTGGACGCGGGTGCCCTACGAGGTCCTCGAACGAATCTCCACCCGCATCACCAACGAAGTCCCCGAGGTGAACCGGGTCGTGCTGGATGTCACCAGCAAGCCGCCCGGCACCATCGAATGGGAGTAGTCCTCTTCGGCAGAGCTGGGCCCACGCGAAGCCGGGGATCGTAAAGGCCCCCTTTTCCGCGGCGTGTCGGGGAGCTGTAGCTCCGCCGTGGTGGTGAAAATCCGGCCGCTCGTGGGCGGTGTCGACGCAACTGAGCGCAATGCTGGTCCGGGGGTCGGCTGCGATCGTTGAGCGCCGCGACTGCCCGGCTTGAGTTCCACCGGCTCGGATCCCAGAGGCGCAATCGTTGAATCGCGGGCGCCTCGGTGTCGTGACTCGGCTCACAGTCAGTCGTAGACAGCGGCCCTTGACACACGAGAACGCACAGTTTCTAATTGGCTAGTCCACTAGCTCACTGAGTCACTAGGCCGAAGGTGGTCCGATGTCATCAATAATTCCCTTCCCGACGAGGTCGCACGGGGCCGAATCCGCCGGACCGCTACACGGTCTGATGGTCGTCGATCTGACCCGTGCCCTGGCCGGACCACACGCCGCGATGATGCTGGGCGACCTCGGCGCCGACGTGGTCAAGGTGGAGAACCCCGACGGCGGCGACGACACCCGTGGATGGGGACCGCCTTTCGTCGAGCCGGTGGACGGCGCCCGTGAGTCGACCTACTTCCTGTGCACGAATCGGAACAAGAAGTCCGTGACCCTCGACCTCAAGGAGGACGCCGGCAAGGCCGCTCTGGGGGCTCTGATCGCCCGAGCCGACGTGCTGATGGAGAATTTCCGCCCCGGCGTCCTTGACCGGCTTGGGTTTTCCCAACAGCGCTTGGCTGAGATCAATCCACGATTGGTCGTTCTGTCCATCAGCGGTTTCGGCCACGACGGCCCCGAAGCCGGACGGGCCGGCTACGACCAGATCGCGCAGGGCGAAGCGGGGCTGATGTCGGTCACCGGTTCCGGACCAACCGACCTTCAGCGTGTCGGCGTGCCGATCGCGGACCTGCTGGCGGGTATGTACGGCGCGTTCGGAGTCCTGGCAGCCCTGCAGGAGAGGGAGCGAACCGGACGCGGCCAGGTGGTGCGGGCGTCGCTGCTCGCCGCGGTCGTTGGGGTGCACGCTTTTCAGGGCACGAAGTGGACGGTCGCGGGCCAGGTCGGCGAGGCCACCGGCAACCACCATCCCTCGATCTCCCCGTACGGTTTGTTCGATACCGCCGACGGCGCCGTGCAGATCGCGGTCGGCAGCGAGGGGCTCTGGAAGCGGTTCTGCGAGGGCTTTGAACTCCATCCCGATACGCCCGGAATGGCTACGAACCCGCAACGCGTGGCGAACAGCAAGCGGGTCAAAGATATGGTCCAGAGTGCGTTCGCGCTGTACGGCACCGACGAGTTGCTCGCGAAGCTCGACCGAATCGGCGTGCCAGCCGGGCGAATTCGCACGATTCGTGAGGTATACGAGTGGGAGCAGACGCAGTCTCAGGGTCTGCTCATCGACGTGGACCACGACACATTGGGGACCATCACGTTGCCTGGTCCGCCGCTGCGGTTCTTCGACGCGAACGGCGCCGAACTCACCCGTCGCCTGCACACCGCCCCGCCGGTGCTCGGCGCCGACAATGACCTGATCGCGGCGACGGTGCAGGCGGAACGGCGATGACCCGGCGCGGCGCCCATAACGTCATCGCGCTGCTCGCCGACCCCGCGTCGTGGCAATCCTGGGACCGGCGACCGACGCAGTTAACGGCCGACCCGCAGTATGCGGAGGAGCTGGCGTGCGCACGGGCCAAGACCGGGCTCGACGAAGCGGTGATCACCGGAGTCGCGACCATCCGTGGCCACCGGATCGCAATGCTGGTGTGCGACTTCGGTTTTCTCGGGGGCTCGATCGGAGTCGCGGCAAGCGACCGTCTGACCGCGGCCATTCGGCAGGCCACCGCTGAGAAACTGCCGTTGCTCGCGCTACCGACCTCCGGGGGAACCCGCATGCAGGAAGGGACGACCGCATTCCTGCAAATGGTCAAGATCACCTCCGCCGTAGTCGCCCACAAGTCCGCGCACCTGCCGTATCTGGTTTATCTGCGCGACCCCACCACCGGTGGAGTGTTCGCCTCCTGGGGCTCACTGGGCCACGTCACCTTCGCGGAACCCGGCGCCCTGGTCGGTTTTCTCGGGCCTCGTGTGTACGAAGCGCTCTACGGCAATCCGTTTCCGACCGGTGTGCAGACCGCGGAAAACCTCTACGCCCGCGGACTCATCGACGCGGTCACTCCGCTGCACGAACTCGGCGACATGGTGGACCGCGCGCTGACCATCATCACACGCTCCCCGCACACAACCACCCTGCCCAGGGCGGTGAGCACCCCATCACCCGACATCCCAGCGTGGCAGTCGGTGACAGCCTCGCGCCGCCCGGAGCGCCCGGGCGTTCGCGAGCTGCTCCACCACGCCGCCACCGACGTGTTGATGCTCAACGGAACCGGCCAAGGCGAGAACGACCCCGGACTCCTCTTGGCGCTCGCACGGTTCGGTGACATGCCGTGCGTGCTGCTCGGGCAGGACCGGCACAGCCAAACTGCCCGGGCACCCCTCGGCCCTGGCGCGCTCCGACAGGCCCGCCGCGGCATGCGGCTGGCCGCCGACCTGCGCCTGCCCTTGGTCACCGTGATCGACACAGCCGGCGCCGCGCTGTCCCGAGAAGCCGAGGAACGCGGACTGGCGGGCGAGATCGCGAGGTGCATCGCAGACATCGTCGCGCTCGAAGTGCCCACTGTCTCAGTGCTTCTCGGGCAGGGCACCGGCGGCGGAGCGCTCGCGCTCGTGCCTGCCGACCGGATCCTCGCGGCACAACACGGATGGCTCTCCCCGCTTCCCCCCGAGGGGGCCAGCGCGATCCTTCACCACGACACGAGCCACGCTCCGGCTATGGCTGCCAAACAAGGAGTGCGGTCCGCGGACCTGCTCGCAGACGGCATCATCGACCGTGTCATCCCCGAATACCCCGACGCCGCCGCCGAACCCGAGCCATTCTGCCTCCGCGTCGGCGCCACCGTCCGCGACGAACTGGCGGCACTCGGCAATGCGGACTCCCCGCGAAGGCTCACCGAACGTACGCAAAGATTCGACCGGATCGGCCAATCCGACCCCGCCCTGGCACCAACTGGATAGTGACCACGCCCAACGACCCGCATCCACTGATAGGGAGCCCGCCCGTGTGGAGTGAGTGCATCGCGACCAGAGCCCAACGACGGCTGGTCGACTACTACCGCACCAGGGCGGCCAGGACACTACCCGACCCCTCGACCTCTGTATGGGACTGGCAGCTTCGGGGGTCGTGCTGCGGAATGGACCCGTCGATTTTCTTTCCCAGCGCGGGATCTCGACGCGCCAGAGATGAACCACGCGCAAAAGCGGTCTGCGAGGGATGCCCGGTGCTCACGCGATGCCGCCAGTACGCCCTCGATGCCGCTGAGCCATATGGGATTTGGGGCGGCATGACCTCCTCGAGAGAGCCCTGCTGACCCCCCACACTCAACTGACCGGGCAGACCCGGCCCCGCGAGACCACCACCGATCCACGGCGAAACCCAACCACCGCCGTTGCGCCGGGCTGACCCGGCGCATAACCACCGAAGACAGGAGAACCACCATGACCATCGCCACCCATTCCGCACCGAGGACTACCGACGACGCGCCCATCGCGCCCGAAACCGGAAAAGCCGACGCCTCCAACGGCATTCCCCACGACTTCGTCCCCGGCCTCGCCGGTGTGCCGGCGTTCACCACCGAGATCGCCGAGCCCGACCGGGACGGTGGTGCGCTGCGCTATCGCGGGGTGAACGTCGAGGATCTGGTGGCGGAGAAGGTGGAATTCGGCGACGTGTGGGCGCTACTGGTGGACGGCGAGTTCGGCGCGGGCCTGCCGCAGGCGGAGCGGTGCGAGTTGCCGGTGCACACCCGCGACGTGCGCGTCGACGTGCAGGCCGGCCTGGCCATGCTGGCGCCGATGTGGCGCCTTCAGCCGTTGCTGGACATCGACGACCAAACCGCGCGTGAGCAGTTGGCCCGCGCGTCGGCGATGGCGCTGTCCTTCGTCGCGCAGTCCGCGCGCGGAGCCTACTGGCCCCCGGTATCGCAGTCGAGAATCGACAACTGCACCACCGTCGCCGCCCAGTTCATGACCCGGTGGAAGGGCGACCCGGACCCGCGCCACATCGACGCCATCGACGCCTACTGGGTCTCCGCCGCCGAGCACGGCATGAACGCCTCCACCTTCACCGCCCGGGTGATCGCGTCCACCGGCGCCGACGTCGCCGCGTCGCTCTCCGGTGCGATCGGCGCGATGTCCGGGCCGCTGCACGGCGGCGCCCCGGCGCGGGTGCTGCCGATGATCCAGGAGGTGGAGCGCACCGGTGATGCGAAGGGCGTAGTCAAGGGCATCCTCGACAGCAAGCAGCGGCTGATGGGCTTCGGCCATCGGGTGTACCGGGCCGAGGATCCGCGGGCGCGGGTCCTGCGCGCCACCGCGAAACGGCTTGGGGCACGCCGCTACGAGGCCGCCGCCGCGCTGGAACAGGCCGCGCTCAGCGAGCTGCGCGAGCGCCGCCCGGACCGGGCCATCGAGACCAACGTCGAGTTCTGGGCCGCGGTTATCCTCGACTTCGCCGAGGTCCCCGCGTACATGATGCCGGCCATGTTTATCTCCGCGCGCACCGCGGGCTGGTCCGCGCACATCCTCGAGCAGAAGCGGCTGGGCAAACTCGTGCGCCCCGCTGCCCTCTATACCGGGCCAGGACCCCGCACCCCGGACGCGGTAGACGGCTGGACCAAACGTCGCGCGGGCTCGGCGGCGTATAGCAGCTAGCGCATCTGCCGATATCAGCTGGCGGGCAGTGCCAATGGGCGCCATCGGTAGCGACAAAGGCGCGGTGAAACGCGACGCTGGGTGATAACTGTGAGACGGCCTTCTGACGGCTGTGACAAGAACAGGCTTCGAATGAGTGAGGACACCAGGGCAAGGTAATCGACGGCGCGCGGCTTAGAGACGTTTGAGGTGCTGCTGCGCCCGGGTGACCGCGTGGCGCTGGAAGGCGACAACCCGAAACAGGCAGACTTCTTGTCCCGCACCCTCGCCGAGTGCGACCGCAACGGGTGCCTAGCCGGCGCCCGTCGATGGGAGCCCCTCGACGTAACGGTTGCCTCCCACTGCCCGCTGCAGACACCCACTGCCGAGCGGATGGCCGCACACTTGGCCGGCCTTCCGCGCCGACCCCAGCGGGTGGCCTACCTGACCAATACCGGGGGCCGCCGTGTCCGTGCTGACTCCGCTGTCCTCGATGATCTGGCCCACGCGGTTGCCCGGCCGGTGCAGTGGTATGACGCGATGCGCCTCATGGGGCGAGTTGGGTGCGACGTGCGCCGTCCAGATGCCACCCGGGCATGCCTTGGCGGCACTGGTGGCCCGCTCCACACCCTCCATGTACGCCCTTGCGCAGGCGGACGACGGGATCGAGCGCGCCGTCGCTGCGGGCGCGGCGCTTTAGTTGCACCGACGCCTGCCCTGGCGCAGTCGAGGTCACCAACCAGCCCGCGGCTGAACGGCTAGCTTCGAAAACGACTGGGACCTTCCTTGTCTCGCCTTGTCTCGGCCAACGCGCGGCTTATCAACATGGTGCGCAACGGAGTGCTGGACATCGGCCAGGCATCCATCACCGCCTTCAGGCTCTCGACGACGCCAACGAGGCGGTTACCCGCGCGAACAGAGCGTGCCATTCGACCGCACGGTGATCACACCGAACAGGAAATGAACCCGGCGAACGCGTTCCGCAGGCATCCTGCCCTGCGGATGGTCAGCGCGGCGGGCGCGGGACTCGGATGATCAGGGCGTCGCCCTGACCGCCACCACCACACAACGCCGCGGCACCAACACCACCGCCACGACGCCGCAACTCCAGCGCCAAATGCAACGCGATCCGCGCCCCGGACATCCCTAGCGGATGCCCCATCGCGATCGCGCCACCATTGACATTCACCTTGCGTGGATCAAGTCCGAGTTCGCGCGTCGATGCGATCCCCACCGCCGCGAATGCCTCGTTGATCTCCACCAGATCCAAATCCTTCGGGTCGAGCCCCTCCCGCGCACACGCCTTCGCGATCGCCCGGGCCGGCTGCGACTGCAGCGTGGAATCCGGACCTGCCACCACCCCGTGCGCCCCGATCTGCGCTACCCAGGTCAGCCCCAAATCCTCGGCTCTGGCCCGGCTCATCACCACCACCGCCGCCGCACCGTCGGAGATCTGCGACGCGCTGCCCGCGGTGAGGGTGCCATCTGCGGTGAACGCCGGCCGCAATCTGGCCAGCGTCTGCACCGTGGTGTCCGCGCGAATGCCCTCGTCCTGTGCGACGACGACCGGATCTTCCTTCCGCTGGGGAATCAATACCGGCACAACCTCGTCGTCGAACAACCCGTCCTTCCACGCCCGCGCCGCGTTCTGATGCGACGCCGACGCGAACGCATCCTGCTCCTCGCGGCTGATCGGGTGACCCCGGTCCTGATTCTTCGACTCGGTCAGATTCCCCATCGCCTGATCGGTGAAGATGTCGTGCAACCCGTCGTAGGCCATGTGATCTCGCAGTGTGCTGTCCCCGTATTTGAAGCCCTCCCGCGAGTTCGTCAACAGGTGGGGGGCCCGTGACATCGATTCCTGACCACCGGCAATAACCACCTCGAACTCGCCGGCCCGGATCAGCTGATCCGCCGACGCGATCGCAGCGATCCCCGACAGGCACACCTTGTTGATGGTCAACGCCGGCACCCCCATTGGAATCCCTGCCGCCACTGCGGCCTGTCGCGCCGGGATCTGACCGGCACCGGCCGTGAGTACCTGTCCCATGATCACGTACTGCACCAGCTCCGGGCCCACCCCCGCCTTCGCCAGCGCCCCGCGGATCGCGATCGCACCCAGATCCGAACCCGACAAGTCCTTCAACGAGCCCAGTAAACGACCCATCGGGGTACGGGCTCCGGCAACAATTACCGAACTGGTGGTATCAGGCATTGATTGTCCTTGATTCGCCTGCAGTGCAGTCGATGTCGATAACGAGGTCGGTGGCTGTCGCGTGTTGGATCTCGTCTGTGGTGACCCCGGGTACGGTCTCCCGGAGGGTGTCGGCATAGTCCGTGGGGGCTCCGGCATCGCTCGCCGAGAGATGCCACGACTCCCGGGTGCCGCCGTCGGCGAGCAGGCCGAAAACATCTTCGACCATCTCGTCGACTTTCTCCTTGTTGTGCACCCGCGGCCGCCCATCATGGACGGCCGCGGGTGAGGGTGTCGGCTCAGAGCCAGCCGGGGACCACGAGCACGGCCCAGGCCACAATCGGCCCGATCACCACCACAAGGGCGCTGTACTTCAGGATTTGTTTGTAGAAGCGATCTCGGTCGACGCCCTGTGCGTTAGCGAGGACCAGCGCACCATTCGTTGAGAACGGGCTGACGTCCACGATCGTCGACGAAATCGCCAGCGCAACAATCACTCCGACCGCACCGACGTCACCGGCGAGCAGGAAGGGCACGGCGAGCGGAATCGTCGCACCGAGAATCGCGGTGGAGGATGCGAAGGCCGAGACGATCGCGCCGATGTAGCAGAGCAGCAGTGCGACGAGCAGTGGCATCCCCAGTCCCGCCACCGCGTTGCCGACGTATTCGACGGTCCCGGCCTCTTGCAGGACCCCGACGAAGGTCAGCACACCGCCGATCAGCAACACCGTCGACCAGCTGATCTGGGCGATCGCCCCCTTCTGCGCCTTCGGCGACAGCAGGGCCAGAACCACCGCGACCGTCATCGAGATGAAGCCGACGTCCAGATCGAGAACGAGCGAGAACAGCGCCAGTGCGGCCAGTCCCACCAGGGTGGCGATCTGCTCGAATGTCACGGCCGGCGTGTCGGGTTTCGTTTCCACGACTGCTTGGGTCGGCACTCGCGACTTGGTCGCGGTCGCACCCCCACCCTCCGGCGCTAACCGCGCGCCGCCGACGGACGCATCGCTCTTCCCGGCCCGCCCGGAACCCGGCGAACCGGACCCATCGGCGTCGGGCACCTCGGGGTGGTGGTCGTCGACGTGTCGGCCGATCAGCGACCTGCCGCCGAGGAAAACGAAGAGCAAAACCCCGATCGCGGCGTTGAACAGCAGGCTGCCGAGGAACAGGGCCAGGGGGCTATCAACGAGACCCGCTTTGGCGGTGATGGAGTTGACGGTGACTCCATAGACGCTGATCGGCGAGAAGCCACCGGCCTGCGCGCCGTGAATGACCATCATGCCCATCAGCAGTGCATTGATCTTGTACCGCGCGGCGAACCCGAGCGCGATGGGCGCGATGATCGCCACGGCCGCCGGTCCGAGCGCACCGACCGCGGTGAGCAGTCCGGTGATGCCGAACATCACCCACGGTATGAGTGCGACCCGGCCCCGGACGAGGCGGACGGCGCCTCGGACCATCAGATCGACGGTCCCATTGTTCTGCGCGATGGCGAACAGGTAGGTGACTCCCACCAGCGTCAGGAACAGTTCACTGGGAAAACCGCCGATGATGTCGTCGGTACTCATTCCCACGAAAACGGTGCCGACGATGAAGGCGGCGACGAAGCCGAGGGCACCCATGTTCACGGGTAGCACGGTCGCGGCGATAAACATGACCGCAAGCGCGAGTATTGGTATCAGTTCGGTCGACATTGAGGGATCTCCGTGGATCGTGCTGGTAGGGACATGTGCGGGTGAAGCGATGAACCGTGCTGGACAGCGGACCCCAGATGAGAGGCGAACTGACCCAGTGGAGCACTGGACTAGCCAATTTTGACCGTGAGGCAGCTCACTGTCAAGTCTCGCTGTGATCGCCGTTACGGGAGTTGGCCGCGATACGCTAGAAAGAGGTTGATTGGAATAGAGAGTAGGTGGCCCAGTGGTTGACCAACTGCGACCCGTGATGCGGCCTCGTCTGTATGAGGTCATCGTTGAACAGCTGTGCTCGCACATCGCCGACAACGAGATGGTCGCCGGCGACCGGCTGCCGCCCGAGCGCGAACTGGCAGCCAAACTCGGCGTGAGCCGGGCCTCTCTCAGCCAGGCGCTGGTCGCCCTCGAGGTCCAGGGCGTTCTGTCGGTCCGGCACGGCGACGGTGCGGTCCTCATCCGCCGGCCTGTCGAGGAAGGAGCGGTCAAGGCGTTGCAGGAACACGCGGACCGCCTACCCGACATCATTGAGGCCCGCGAGGCGCTCGAGGTGAAGATCGCCGGTCTGGCCGCCGAGCGCCGTACCGACGCCGAGATGGCGGCAATCGACGCTGCGATCTCCGCGATGGAGGCGGAGATCGACTCCGGCGAGCGCGGTGTCCTCGGTGACGAACAGTTCCACGAGGCGCTCACCACTGCTGCTCATTCGGCACTTCTTGCGAAGCTGATGCTCGAAATCTCCGGGCTCATCCGCGAGACGCGCATCGAATCCCTTTCGCAACCCGAACGGCCGCGGGCGTCGCTTGAGGGTCACCGCCGAATTGCGGAGGCCGTGCGGCGGCAGGATCCTGCCGAGGCTGCACGTGCGATGGCAGCACACATCCGAATGGTCTCCGACGTGGCGCTGCTGCGCGAGAACGGTTGACCAACCTGGAGTTTGTGCGCGGCGCGGTCGCGAACCTATCGTTCGCCGAAGCGGCGTTCACCTCCTCGTCTTCACCCGGTTCGCGCTGCACCATCTGAACGACCCCGGCCCGCTGTAGCCGAGATGGTGTGCGTGTGTCGTCCGGGCGGATCTCGTTGCTCCGACCGCCCGCGCATCGCCGAACGGCAAGTGGATCGAGCGGCTGCGCGACCCCTCTCGCGTCCAGATGCCGCCGCGGGGTGTCGTGAGTCAATGGTTGCAGGAGTACGGACTGAGGTCGGCGGCGTCGCGGACTGGAGATCGAGCGGCCCCGTGCTTCCGTGGCTGGAACAGGCGGTGATCGACGCGTCGGCTGCTGCTCTGGTATGAGAGGCCTTCGAAACCGAGCTCGTCGGTGGCGAACTGACCGGGATGTGCCCGCATCGGAGTGTCGACGGTGCGCTGTGGTTCCGCCAACTGTGGGAGGTAACCGCCGCGCTCGAGGTGTGAGCCTCGTGGAAGCGGCCGCCATGAACCCCTAGCCCGCTTGACGGTGTCGGTGGGTGGGTGTTTACTCAGGGCATCGAACATACATTCGAAAATAGAGTGGTTCTGATGATGCAGGAGGTGCTGCTGTGACGGTGGCCTTGAGCCTGGAGCGGCGCCGGCATGACCGCGCTGAACAGGTAGAACACCTGCGTCGCAAGATCGCGGCGGTGTCAGGGAAGGTCGGTGACGGGCGCCGAGGCCCAGCGCCGTCGATGGACCCGCTTCCGGACTCGGAATCTTTGCTGCCGCTGCCTGAATCGCTGGCCGAACAGCTGCCAGCGCCGTTGCCGCGGGGGACGGTGGCGGTGCTGTCTGGCGCCCGGTCACTGCCGCTGAGCATGGTGGCGGCGGTGACCGCGGAGGGTGGGCACGCTGCGATCGTCGGCCAGCCCGATGTCGGCCTGCTGGCGGCCGTCGAAATGGGCGCGGATCTGAGCAGGATCGCGGTCATCCCCGAACCCGGTGCCGATCCGGTCGAGGTGGCTGCCGTGCTGATGGATGGCATGGATCTGGTGGTGCTTGGCCTGGGTGGCCAGTCGGTGCCTGCAGGCCGGGCGCGGGCGGTGGTGGCCCGGGCGCGGCAGAAGGGCTGCACTCTGCTGGTCACCGGTGGCGACTGGCAAGGGGCGTCCACCCGGCTGGAGGCCAGGGTCTGTGGCTACGAGGTCACCGGTGCGGGAGGCGGTGCGCCGGCTTCCGGATGCGGACGGATCAGCAGGGTGCGGCTGGCCATGCGGGCCACGGGACGATCCTTCGGCGCCATTCGGGCAGTAGGCGGATGAGTGTCCTCCGGGTCTACCTCACGCGTGCTGGCCGTCTGGTGCATGGACTGGCCGGCGGTCGCCGCCTTGGCCGCGGCGCGCCTTCCTCCCACGACGCCGGTCGCGGTCACACTGGCCAACCGGGTGATCGCCTGTTCGGCATCGGCCCGTGCGGCCGGGGTGCGACGTGGCCTGCGCCGCAGGGAATCTCAGGCGCGGTGTCCAGAACTGCACGTCGTCACCGCCGATCCCGCGCGCGATGCCCGCCATTTCGAAGATGTGACGGCCGCGGTCGACGACCTGGTACCACGTGCCGAGGTGCTGCGCCCGGGTCTGCTGGTGCTTTCGGTGCGTGGTGCGGCCCGCTACTTCGGGTCCGAACAGGCCGCCGCTGAGCGACTGATCGACGCGGTGGCCGCCATCGGAGCCGAATGCCAGGTCGGCATCGCCGACCAGTTGTCCACCGCCGTCTTCGCCGCGCGGGCGGGACGGATCATCGAGCCCGGCAACGACGCACTGTTCCTGTCCGCGCTGTCGATCCGGCAACTGGCCACCGAGCCGAGCCTGGCCGCACCAGGGCGTGACGATCTGGCAGACCTGTTGTGGCGCATGGGAATCCGCAATATTGGGCAGTTCGCTGCGTTGTCCCGAAGCGATGTGGCCTCCCGGTTCGGCGCCGATGCCATCGCCGCGCACCGGTTCGCCCGGGGCGAGCCCACCCGCGGGCCATCGGGGCGGGAACCACCGCAGGAACTCGACGCGGTGATGAACTGCGATCCGCCGATCGACCGTGTCGATGCCGCCGCGTTCGCCGGCCGGTCGCTGGCCAGCACTCTGCACCGCAGTCTCGAGGCGGCCGGGGTGGGATGCACCCGGCTGGCCATCCATGCCGTCACCGCCAACGGCGAAGAGCTGGAACGGGTTTGGCGTTGCGCCGAGCCGCTGACCGAGGATGCCACCGCCGACCGGGTGCGCTGGCAGCTCGACGGCTGGCTGATCAAGCGCAATCCGAACGATCGGCCGACCGCCCCGGTGACGCTGATACGGCTGCGTCCGGTGGAGGTGGTTTCGGCCGGGGCGCTGCAGCTGCCGTTGTGGGGTGGCATCGGCGAGGAGGACAGGCTGCGCGCCCGCCGCGCTTTGGTGCGGGTTCAGGGCCTGCTCGGGCCCGAAGCGGTGCAGGTGCCGGTGCTCAGCGGTGGCCGAGGGCCTGCCGAACGCATCACCTTCACACCGCTGGGCGACGAACCGGTGCCGCGGGCGGATCCGGGCCAGCCGTGGCCCGGTCAGCTTCCCGAGCCGTCGCCGACGGTACTGCTCGACGACCCTGTCGAGTTGCTCGACGCCGACGGCAACCCGGTGCGGGTGACCGGTCGTGGGCTGTTCTCCGCCGACCCGTCGCGGCTGGCCGCACCGGGGAGAAAAGGTCAGCTGTCGTGGTGGGCCGGTCCATGGCCGGTCGACGAGCGGTGGTGGGACCCAGAGCAAGCCAAGGCCGGACGCACCGCAAGGGCACAGGTGCTGGTCGACGATGATGAGCGCCCCCAAGCCCTGCTGCTGTGCTACCGGCAGCGGAGGTGGTATGTCGAAGGCATCTACGAATAGCGGCATCCGCCACTGGTCTGCGTGGAAAAATTTGCACGTCGCCAGGAGGAACAAGATGACCGACATCATCGACCCGACCAAGACGTTCAGGCTGCTCGAGCAGCGGATCGCCAAGACGACCAACCCGCGCCACCTGCTCATGTTGAATCGGGTGCTCCAGCATGCGATGGGCGAGGCAAAGCCGGATCTGGATCTGGTGATGTCGACCCTCTGTCCGAACCCCCGCTATATCGCCTGGGGCGCGCCCGAGGATTTCAGTCCGGTAGGGCGGGAGGCGGTCCACGCGTTCTATGAAGAGACGATCGTCAAGGGTGGCCAGTTCTGCCTGGAGATGGAGATGGACCGCATCGTCGTCGACGACGACACCGTCGTGACCGAAGGCAATTTCCGTTCCATCTACTACGGTGCCGACGCGGCAAAGAGGGGATTTCCCGCTGACGATCCAACAGCCTTCTATCTCTTGCAGCTGCGCATGCTGATCGTCTGGCCGTTCGACGCGGAGGGCTTCATCAAGGGCGAGGAGTCGTACTCCGCCATCGCGACCCCGGACTTCTTCACGAAGATCGACTCCTCTCAGGTACCGCTGGCGTTCCGCGACTACATCGACGCACGCTAGCCCGGAGTCAGCTAGTAATATGTGTTGGCTGATCAGTTGATCAGTTGTGCACAACTGAATTGTGCGCTACAGTTCTGCGCATGGCCATGTTGACCCTCGACCGCCACCTCTGCTTCGCGCTCTATTCGGCGTCTCGGGCGATGACGGCCGCTTACCGGCCGATCCTGACCAAACTGAACCTCACCTACCCGCAGTACCTGGTGCTGCTGGTGCTCTGGGAAGAGGGCCGCGTCACCGTCGGACAACTCGGCGAGCGGCTGCAGCTCGACTCCGGAACGCTTTCACCGCTGCTGAAGCGGTTGGAGGCCAACGGGTTTGTCCGCCGCGAGAGATCGCTGGATGACGAACGCCAGGTCGACGTGACGCTCACCCCCGCTGGCCGCCGCCTCGAGCGCAAGGCCCAGTGCATCCCCGAACAGCTCTTCATTTCGACCGGAATGACCGAACAGGAAGCCGCGGACCTGCGCGATGCGGTCCGTCACCTCACTGATGCACTCAATGCATCGCTACGAAAGGAAACCGCATGAAGACCCTCTACACCGCCGAAGCGCTGGCCACGGGCGAAGGGCGCGACGGCCACGGCCGAACCTCGGACGGCAAGCTCGATCTCGACCTCGCCATTCCGAAGGAGATGGGCGGTAGCGGCAACGGCACCAACCCCGAGCAGCTGTTCGCCATCGGCTATGCCGCCTGCTACCACTCCGCGCTGCGGCTGGTCGGCCGTCAGGAGAAGGCCGATGTCTCGGATTCGGCTGTGGGGGCGCGGGTTTCGCTCGGCCAGCTCGACAACGGCGGCTTCGGTCTTGCTGTCGAACTCGAGGTCACGCTGCCCAACCTGGACCACGACGCGGCGCAACAGCTGGCCGAGAAGGCGCACCAGGTGTGCCCGTACTCGAACGCCACTCGCGGCAACATCGACGTCAAGCTCGTCGTCACCGACGACTGAGCGCCTCGAAACTGCGGGGAGATCACGATCTCCCAGCAGTTTCGGCATGTGAGCCAAATGCAGGCGCCGATGCCGAATTAGTCGAGTCGCTGCGCGAACGGCCCGACCCGGGCAATGAATCGGTCGAAGAACGCGGCCGGGTCGACCTCGACACCGACGAGCGCGTTGGCTTCGCGTCCCCAGTGGCCGCTCCAGTCGGCGACCGTCATGCCGCGGGTCAGCGTGCCGGTCAGCTCGACGTCGATCGCTGCGGCCCTGCATTGGACCAGATCTGGATCCAGCGCCACAGCCGCGGCCAGTGGATCGTGCAGATGCGCCAGATAGCCCTCGCCCTGGTCGAAATGGAACTCGAAGTAGAACCGCATCGCGTCCTCGAGCACGCGGATCAACGGGTTGGACGCCACCGATCGGGTACCGCGATCGTCGAGCACGCTCATCGGGACCGACGACGATTCGGCGGCATTGGCGAGTCGGCTGAAGATCGTCGGAGTCATCGCGACGTTCTCGGTCAGGTTGAGTCCCAACACGATTGGGATGTGTTTTGGTGGCTCGAGCCCCCACGCCGCGCCCCACACGGCGAACACCTCGGCGGCCGCCTCGGGATCGACGGAAATGTTCCACTCCGCCACCGGCGTGGTGTTCCCTCGGTAGTCGAACGCGCCGCCCATGATCACCAGCCGGCGCAAGAGTCTGGGCAGGGCGGGTTCACTGCGGAGCGCCAACGCCAAGTTCGTCAGCGGGCCGGTGGCCACCCCGACCAGTTCACCGGGGTAGGCATGTGCCGCACGCACCCAGGCCTCGGCCGCGTCGTGCGCGGTGAGCTGCCCACCGGTCGACGGTAGTCGCGCGTAGCCCATGCCCTCGGGTCCATGGGTGTCTTCCGCGGTGCGCAGCGGCGCGCTGAGGGGCTGCTCGGATCCCTTCGACACCGGCACACCGGTGATCTGGCAGAGCTCCAGCAACGCCAGGTTGTTCTCGCAAACCTGTTGCACGGGAACATTTCCCGCGGTCGAGGCGATGCCAACAAGTTCCACCTCTTTGCTGGCGAACAAATAGACCAGCGCCATCGCGTCGTCGACGCCCGTGTCGACGTCGATGAACACAGGTAGCGGGGTCGTCGACCCCTCACCCCCCACGGTCACCCCGTCACGATACGGCCGCGGCGCGGTCGCCGCACGCCTAGACTGTGAATCTCAACCGATTGCTCACACCGCTGGCGCGAGGAGGCGGAAATGAATGGTCGTGTGGTGCATTTCGAGGTGCCGTTCAGTGACGGTGAGCGGGCCAAGAACTTCTACAAGCAGATCTTTGGTTGGCAACTCAACGACATTCCGGAGATGAAGTACACGATCGTCTCGACGGGGCCGGCGGCCGAGACCGGAATGCCCGCCGAACCTGGATACATCGGCGGAGGCATGTTCGAACGGGAACCCGCGTTTCCGCAGGGCCCAGTGATCACCATCGACGTGGACAGCATCGATGACGCGCTCGCGAAGATCCGGTCGCTGGGCGGTGAGCCCGTTGGCGAGAAAACCCCCGTCGGTGAAATGGGATTCGCCGCTTACTTCAAGGACACCGAGGGCAACGTGATGGGGCTGTGGGAGACCGCCTCGCCGTCTTGACGCCGTTACCAGTGCACGCCGGGCACCAGTCGCACGGCTCGTTTGATCGGCCTTGAAACGGGCCGCAGCATCCGCATCGACGAGACCGCACGTGTCGGGCGCTTGGGCCGCCGCGACGGGGCGGAAGTGGTCGACGGTTCGGCGGCCGCCGCTCCACGGGCGGCGGCCGAATCGGGATAGCCCAGGTAGAGCTGATGCAAGATCCTGCGTGACAGCTTCGGGGTCACGTAGTTGCCGAAGTCGGCGAGCGTGCCCATCGGGGTATCGATGCGCGCAGGCTTTTCCACGAGGCCCCGAACCACCATGGCCGCGGCATGTTCCGGGCTGATCGGTGGCATCGGGTTCAGCCGCCGCGACGGCACGATCATCGGCGTCTTCACAAGCGGCATGTGGATGTTGGTGAAGGTGATGTGGTCGGAGAGCGTCTCGGTCGACACCACGTCGGCGAACGCGTCCAGCGCCGCCTTGCTCGGCAGGTACGCGCTGTACTTGGGGCCGTTGGCTTGCACACCCGCGCTCGACACGTTGACGACGTGTCCGAACCGCCGCTCCCGCCAATGCGGCAACAGGGCCAGCACCATTCGCACCGCACCGAAGTAGTTGACCGCCATCACCCGTTCGTAGTCGTGTAGCCGGTCGGTGGACGCGATCACCGACCGCCGGATCGACCGCCCGGCGTTGTTCACCAGATAGTCGACGTGACCGAACCGGCCGAGGATGTCCTTGACGGTGTGCTCGACGGACGTCGAGTCGGTGACGTCGCACGTGAACGCGTGCGCCTGCCCGCCTGCGGCCCGGATCTCGGTGATGAGCTCGTCGAGCGCTTCGGCGTTGCGCGCCAACGCGAATACCGTTGCGCCGCGTTTGGCGACGGCGATCGCCGACGCACGGCCGATACCACTGGATGCACCGGTGATGATCACGTGTTTGCCGATCAGCGGCCCGGTCGGATCGTTGCGACGAGCGCGATCAGGGTCCAGATGCTCAGCCCAGTAACGCCACAGCTTCGGCGCATACGACGCGAACTCGGGCACCGTTATCCCGGTGCCGCGCAGCGCTTCTTCGGTGTTCGCGGACGTGAAGGTGGGCGCGAGGTCGACGACGTCGAGGATCTCACCCGGTATGCCGAGTTGGGTGGCGGCCATGTTCCGCACGACCTTGGCGCGCCCGGTGACCTTCAGGAATGGTGTCGCGGCCGCGCCGGGCAGTGACCCGCGAAGCGGCGGCAGGCCTGCGGCCTCGGCGACGCCGCGGTAGATGCCGCTCAGCCCAATGGTTTTCGGGGCGGTGAGGTGGAAGGTCTGCCCGTCGCGACCGTCGGCGTGCATGAGTCCGATGACAGCTTCCACGACAAAGTCGACAGGAACGATGTTGGTGCGGCCGGTGTCGGGCAGCACTATCGGGGTGAACCTCGGCAACACGGCCAGCTTCGCCAGCAGCCCGAAGAAGTAGTACGGACCGTCGATCTTGTCCATTCCGCCGGTGCGGGAGTCGCCGACCACGACCGCGGGCCGATACACGCGATAGCGCAGTCCGGCCGCAGAGCGGACCAACAGTTCCGCCTCGAACTTCGTCTGGTGATACGGCGTCGGCAGATCCTGCGCCACGTCGAAGTCGTCTTCGGTGAACTCGCCGTGATAAGTGCCTGCGACGGCGATCGACGACACGTGGTGCAGCGTGGCGTCGAGCCGACGGGCCAGGTCGATCACCGCCCGAGTGCCCTCCACGTTGGCCGCGCGCTGGTCGGCCTCGTCGGCGGTGATGTCGTAGATCGCGGCGCAGTGCACGATGTGGTCGACGGCGCCCAACTCGGCGACGGCCTCTTCGGCGAGGCCGAGGTTCTCCGCCGTGAGGTCGCCGACCAGGGCTTTCGCCCGGTCGCCCCACTGGGTGGCAAGCCGTTCGAACCGGGCCAGCGACCCGCGGCGCACGAGGACCCACACCTCGGCGTCGTCGCTGCGGCCCAGGATCTGTGACACCACTCGGCGGCCGATAAACCCGGTACCGCCGGTAACGACATAGCGCATGCGAGCCATGGTCACCTCTGGCCGGACGAAGGTCAACTCTGTGTGACGCGGTCGGCCGACTGCCGCCCACGCGCAGCAGATATCGTCCGACTCAGCCGAGAATGGAGATTCAATGCCGATCGACCCCAACGCCATAGGCGCCAAGACCGACGCAAACGTCTTCGAGTGGACCGACCGCGACACCCTGCTCTACGCGCTGGGCGTCGGAGCAGGCATTGACGATCTGGCGTTCACCACGGAGAACAGCCACGACATCCCGCAGCAGGTGCTGCCCACCTATGCCGTCATCGCCTGCCTCCCGTTCGCCGCGGCTGCCAAGATCGGCTCGTTCAACTTCGCGATGCTGCTGCACGGGTCCCAGGGAATCCGGCTGTTCAAGCCGCTGCCACCGGCAGGCAGGCTCAGCGTCGTCGCCGAGGTCGCCAACATCCAGGACAAGGGCGAGGGCAAGAACGCGATCGTCATGCTCAAGGCGACGGGTACCGACCCCGACACCGGCGAACAGATCGCCGAGACCTTCACGACCGCGGTTATCCGTGGTGAGGGCGGGTTCGGTGGTCAGCCGGGGCAGCGGCCGGTTGCGCAGGAGATCCCCGAGCGGGAGCCCGACGCGCAGGTCGCACTGGCCACGCGCGAGGATCAGGCGCTCATCTACCGGCTGTCGGGCGACCGCAACCCGCTGCACAGCGACCCCTGGTTCGCGCAGAACCTGGCCGGATTCCCGAAGCCAATCCTGCACGGGCTGTGCACATACGGCGTCACGGGTCGCGCGCTGGTGAGCGAACTCGGCGGTGGCGACGCTACCAAGGTCAGCGCCGTCGACGCGCGGTTCACCTCGCCGGTGTTCCCCGGCGAGACGCTCACCACGTCGATCTGGCGCACCGAACCCGGGCACGCCGTGTTCCGTACCGAGGCGTCGAACCCGGACGGATCGAACGCTCGGCTGGTACTCGAGGACGGGGCCGCCGAGTACGCCGACTGAGTCCGCTCAGTCCTCATCGCCAAAGTGGCCTAACTGGCGGCCACAACTTGACAGGATGTCTCGCAAGGCACGGTGTGGTGCGAGATGGGCGGTGAGTCGGCTATGAAGTTGGTCGTTGGTTACCTGGCCACGCCGGGTGGCGCAGACGCGATGGCACTCGGCGCGCGGCTTGCGCGGACGCTCGGCGCAGAGGTCGAGACGTGCATCATCATGCCGCCTGATCGGACGCTGGTCCGCACTAGTACGGAGGACTACGAGGCGAAGCTGACCGAGCAGGCGGACAAGTGGCTCGGCGAGGCGCTCGCGTTGGTTCCCGACGATGTCACGGCGCACAGCCATGTGGCATTCGACGACTCGTTCACCGATGGGCTGATTCGCGAGGCCGCACGGCTCGAGGCCGATCTCATCGTGGTGGGCGGATCAGGTGGCGGCCTGGCGGGTAGTTACTCGCTCGGCTCGGTGGTCAACGAGCTGTTGCATTCTGCGCCCGTGCCGGTCGTGGTCACGCCGCGCGGCACTCGTGATTCGAAGATCGACAAGGTCCGTGAGGTCAGCTGCGCGATTGGAGAGCGGCAGGGCGCGGATCTGTTGCTGGAGAAAGCGGTTCGGTTCAGCCAGGCTGCCGGTACGCCGCTGCGGTTGGTTTCGCTGGTGGCGCTGGATCCGATGTTCGGCTCGCTGCGCGGCGACGACGACGCCGTCCACGAACGCGCGATGACACATGCGCAGCAGGTCTTGGACGCTGCCAAGAGCTCACTGCCGGAAGGCTTTCCGGTGACTGCGACGGCGGTGGAGGGATCGACGGTCGAGGAGGCGGTGAACAAGCTCGAATGGCAAGACGGGGACCTGATCGTGGTCGGTTCGAGTCGGCTCTGCGCACCCAGGCGTCTCTTCCTCGGTTCGACAGCCGCGAAGATGCTGCGCGTACTGGACGTTCCGATGATGGTCGTGCCACGAGACGAGCTCGGTGCGCAGGACCTGCCGTAGTCACAGCCCGGTTCGGATAGGTCTCCGTGACTCACGGAGCACGCGTCGTGCCGCGGTTGTCGTGGCTCGGGTTGTGAAGGCAGGGGCCATTAGGCCGACCAATTAGTGACCATCCGCCATGTGTGTCGCTGTTTCGGGGTTCATACGTTTGTCCCAACGCGACTACGCATCCAGTAGGGGAGCTAGAGATGTCCGAAACGTTAACGCACCGTGGGATCTTGGTCGGTGTCGACGGCTCGGCCG
>Ga0068859_100000790_pt1 | contig 32049 bp, 26 predicted proteins | sample KBSSwiS22_FD_66585 | JGI IMG/M metagenome (GOLD analysis project Ga0068859, IMG submission 66585) | Switchgrass rhizosphere microbial communities from Kellogg Biological Station, Michigan, USA - KBS Switchgrass S2-2 | ecosystem: Host-associated > Plants > Roots > Rhizosphere > Soil ...
GCAGTTTGGCGACGTCAGCACCACAGATGCAGGTCAACGACTCCGCGCCCTGCCTCATTGCGGATGTCTCCCGGAGCGGCTTGCAATCAGTGATCTCGAATGCAAAGCAGACGAGGGGCGTCGCAGGTCACTCTGAGAACCAACAAGGCATCGCTGCGATGACGGGCGCGCCGAGTGACTTGAAGAAGGCAGAGCAATGGTTCGAAAAGGCAGCACGCAGAGGCTATCCCCCGGCCCAAGTTAACCTGGCGACGATGTATCTGCAGGGATGGGGAGTTGCGCGCAATGATGGCACAGCACTTTACTGGCTCACGCTAGCCGCACAACAGGGACATCCCGTAGGGTTGTTTGATCTCGGTCAACTTTACCTCAACGGTTGCGGTGTGCGTAAGGACTATGCGGAAGCGCTTCGACTGTTTCAGGAGGCAGCGGGGAAGGGAAATGCGGCGGCAGAAGTCAACATTGGTTACATGTATGACGTTGGCTCAGGCGTGCCGCGCAACCCGGCAGTGGCTGCGGAGTGGTACCGCAAAGCGGCGGAGGCCGGTGAGCCCGCGGGAGAATTCAATCTTGGTGATTTGTACCTTCAAGGAGAAGGAGTCCCACAAAACGACAGTAGCGCGCTTGAATGGTTCGAGAAGGCCGCGGCGCAAGGGCATCGCAGAGCTCAGGCCATGATGGGCTTCCTGTACGCGGCGGGGCGAGGAGTGCCCAAGGACCTCGAAGCCGCTTATGCCTGGACCGCCGCCGCGCAGTCAGCGGGAGAACCGCAAATTCAAGATGCGCCATCGCTTGCCGAGATCGAACGCCAACTGTCACCTGACGCGATTCAGAGAGCGAAAGGGCGCGCGCAGGTGCTCGCCAAATCGTTCAAGCAGCCTACGACTGCTGCCTTGCTTTACTGATCGCGCGGTCTGGAGAAGGGTTGTGGAGCTGGCGGCGAATTGCAATTCGGTCAACCAATCGTGAATGGTTGAGCCGATGGCTTGGGGATGATCCTCTCGCAAATAGTGATTGCCAGGACCGGGGTGGACCACCCTGCAATTCTTGAGCCCGCCAAGAACGACTTGTCGGTGAAGGCAGATAACCGCGGTCCGGGATCTCCGGTGAAAAGCAACTTCGGGTAAGAAGATTGCGCTAAGGCACGCTGAGCCTTTATTCGCTCCGGCAATGTAGGCGATTTTGTAGCTGTGAAAGCACCGGATTTCAACCGATTTCAACAACCAGCCCGCAACAGCTTCAACAGCAATCACTTGAGAAGCGCAGAATCCTACAAGTTTCAATAAGGATTGGAATCTGGTTTGGGACCAGGGGGTTCGGAGGTTCAAATCCTCTCTCCCCGACGTTTCTTCATTTTTTCGCCCTCCTAAAGATTAGATGGAAGGCCTGTCATCCGGGACCGAACGGCTGCACTCGAAACGTGGGTTGTAGAGCGGCTTTAGTTCAGCAGGCGAGAATCAGTGTTTGACAGTGTCATCCAAGAACCGAAAAACATCCGGTTCCCATTCGGAGATGCCAAGGTAGAGGAGACTGTGCCCGTCAGCTGAGGTCTTGCCTATCACGGGATAAATTTTAAGCAAATGGGATTTGTGGAGCCGGTCGAGTTCCGCAGAGATGTCCTTTCCGGGTGTCGTGTCGAAGTCATTGGCCGCATACACAAGCATGATGGGAGCTGCCGTGTTCGCCACTGCCGCCAGGGTGCGGTCCCGCAATTCTTGCGACCCTCGCCAGGAGTTCGCGCCCGCGGCAAAGGCGACTTCAGCGCGAATGGTGCTATCGTGATCGCCAGAAAGCAGCGTAAGCATCCCGCCGAACGAATGGCCCACGATGGCGATGCGCCTGGGATCTACATCCGTCGCAGCCTTCAAGAACGTTAACCCAGCGAGAGCGTCGTCGAGTTGGCTACCCGTGATCAACTGATAGTGCAACTGCTTTCGAGCGTCAGCACCTTTGGCTTCCGCTTGTTTCAAAAGTTCCTGCGCAAATGGGCCTTGATCGGCGGAAAGACCTTGTCCCCGACGGCACAGATAAAGGAAGGCGTAACCGTGTTTGAGAAAGATCGGAGCAAGATCGGAAGCGGCCTCGGTCATCGTCCGGCCAGCCGTGTGCTGCGGGTCATCGGCGCCAGAGCCGTGATTGAACAAGATGGCCGGGAACGGACCCCGGCCAGCGGGTTTCCAAAAATACCCCTTAAGGTGGAGCTGACCGCTGCGCACATCGACGACCTGCGGAGCACCAGGAGGTGCTGAAAGTGAGGCAGTCTGCGCGAGGCCTATGGCCGAGAGCTGCATCGTCAGTACGAGCATGATGACCGTCTTCATAGTTCACCTTAGAGTACGGAGTGTGACAACGAGTCCGAACTGGCAGAGGGACAGAGCCCAGTGACGGCCGAGTCTCTGGCGTTTCGTTGTTCTTGTTAAGCGTCGGTATTCGGAATAGCAGTTTAGCCGATTGCAAAAGAGTGTCAGGATGGTCGGCAACCCGGAAGTGGATCGCAATGTATCTCCCCCTCGAGTCGGTTCGCGGATTGTCGGCAGACCGGAGGCTAGGTACGTGGTCGAGTTCTAAAATTCTCTGCTAAAGTCCACCCGTTCCGCCCAACTCAATCCTAGGCCGCTGAAAGCACTGGTTCAAAAATATCTCTATTTGACACGAACGTTCGAAAATCGTCTGCTAGGGCCGACCATTCTTTTCATGTCCGTTCCGGAGATATGGGTTTCGACGATCTACACGCGGGTGAGCTGAGGCAGGGCGTCAAAGTGCGTGTCACGGGCAAACAGGACAAGCGAATGTTGTAGGACGAGGGCTGCTATCCACATGTCGTTCGTCGGGATTGGGGTGCCCCCTTGTGCGCGCAGTTGGCGATAAATTCCCGCGTAATGATATGTAGTCTGCTCGTCGGGATAAAGCACGCTGACGCCGGACTTCAGGAGAAAACGGCGCAGGACGGCTTCGTTGCGCGGTCCCTGGCTGCCCACCGCAAATCCAGCGCGCAATTCTCCCAGTACGATGAACGGCAACCAGACCTCATCGGCGAGCTCGACCGTCTCTACCACGGTACATTCCCCGGCAAAGGTCGGTGTAGCGATTCGCGTCGAGCGCCAGCCTCACCGCCACATCTCTTCGTCAATGGTGTCCTGCGTGGCCACGGCCTTATCAAAGGCGGGATCTTTGCGCCAGGCGCCTGCGATATCGCTGAGGTCGCGCAGTCGGCCGCGCCCCTCCGTAACGCCAATGCCCCGGGCCAGGGCCTCAAACGCTACTTCGTTCAGGCTTTTATCCTGTTCACGGGCAGCCCGGCGAAGAGCTTCGTCCAAAGTTTTCGGCACGTTGCGGATAGTGTACTGCATGCTTATATTGTAGGCATTGCAGGCAATGATGTGTGGTCAATCGGGTTTGCGGAGTTCGCCCGAAAGGTTAAACCGTTACGATCTATTTGCAATTTACATCTGCGACATCCGAACCGCTGATTTCATTGAGCGCCCGTGCGTTGTAAAACCTACCCCTTATGAGACGCGCTCACTGACATTGGTCGCTCTTCGTCATTGTCTTCGTATTGGGCTCAGCTGAGTTCTTGGGCAAGTCCGATGAGCAGCCCTTCAGGCCCGCGGATGTAGCAGAGCCGATACGCGTCTTTGTACTGGACTACGTCGCCTACGAGCTGCGCGCCGCGCTTGCGGAGCCTATCAAGCGTCTCGTCGATGTCGTCCACGGCGAACATGACGCGGAGGTACCCCAAAGCGTTCACCGGGGCCCTGCGGTGATCCGCGACGGCAGGCGGCGTGAGGAAGCGGGAGAGCTCGAGCCGGCCGTGGCCGTCCGGTGTGCGCATCATGGCAATCTCGACGCGCTGATCGCCCAGTCCAGTGACACGTCCGGCCCATCCTCCTTCGATCGTGGCCCGCCCTTCGAGCTCGAGGCCCAGCTCGCGAAAGAAATCAATCGTCCCTCCGAGGTCATCGACGACGATTCCTACGTTGTCCATCCGTTTGAGCGCCATGTGTCCAATCTACAAGCTGTCGTCGAGTCTAACAACGGACCCTTTTTGCAACGCCGAAGCGCGAGCGCGACGCGGAGCCTGAGAGATCACTCCCAAAAATAGCGCTTAGTCGGGGCGGATCACCGGCAATTCGGAAAGGACGTGCATTTTCATGCTCTGTTAGCTGAGTAAGCCAACCGCCAGAGCGAATTTGTGTTCGTATTTTATTTTCTTTTCAGCTGTAGACGCTTTTGTAGTTGTGAAAGCACACGCCTTCAGCAGGATTCAATCGCTCTCAACGAGCAGCCCGCAACACATTCAACAGCCATTTACTTGGAAGCCTCAGATTTCTGCAAATGTCAATCACTTCTTGAATCTGTCTCGGGACACAGTGGAAATTCGGTAATTCGGCGTCATTCGCTTCATGCACGCGGCTTCCGAACTACGTCGAACGCAGTTGTGGGACGTATTAACTGATTGCGAAGGATCGCACGAGAACGACTGCACACTATGCCGGGGGAACCTACCAGCATCAGCAGACATTGAGGCGAAATGGCACCACCAAAGTCTACTCGAGCGTGGGAGCCAACATTGTTATGGGATCATATGGCTCATCGAGGAGGCAATCGCCTGGTTAAGTCAAGCGCCTTTTCAGTCACCGTAACACTGGCCCTGTTGTGTGGCTTCTGCGTAGAGGCTTCTCGGAAATAGGATTTGTCCGTATCGAACGTAAGGGACGGGGACATTGACCACCCTCACATCGTGCGAGTGAATCCATCTTTGCCCGGTCTCCGGCTGAATGACCAATTCGCTTTGAGGAATCGTGGCTTGGCTTCCGCATGTGACAAAGACATCCTCAAACACACCGTTTCCGTTCTTATCACTAAGCTTGCATCGATCAACATTTTCATGCTGGTCGAACCAACACTCCAACCAATAGCCAGTCCCGAACGACCCAGGCTGCGCATTGTTTGGCAATATGTAAAGTGCGTTTGACGAGACGGTATGCGGTCGTCGAGGTATATGTCCTCCCGGCCAGAGCGCGTAGGCAGCGAGGATGATGAGAGTCCCCACCGTCAGGCGGCCGATCAGGCGGATGAATTTCCTGGAAGTGAAGCGGAGCAGCACTGCGACTGCTCCCCCAAGAGCAAGACATCCGACGACAAACCATCTCGCGACGGGAATGCTGACTAGGCCCATGGCGAGAAAGCCAACGGCAACAAGAATCCCGGCGGTCTCTGAGTCCACGCTCATGACTCGCCATGGGCCGGGATGCCGATTGGCGTCATGATCTTTCATCGGCTTAATTGTCCCACCAGTTAACGCGGAAAGCTACGTTTGGAATCCCCACGCGGCCACGTTATATTCCTATCCTATGGACCAACGCTGACATTAACTGACGCGGCGAACGGCTGGTTCACATAGTCGCGGGCTCTAACTGTAACCCGGTGTAGGCCTGTACTCATCGGCCAGCGCACCATAATCGCCGCTAGGTTTGCTTGGTACACCTTTGTCCCATCAACGAAAATCTCAATCAACTTTACTGGCAGCGCATCGGTGGTTCCAGCCATGATGGTCACAGGAGAAGCCACTAACGTTCCGTTGCCCGGTTTGCAGATAGTGACGCTCAAATTTCCCGTCTTGAGCGCGCAAAGAGGCGTGATTTGCGCAGCAAATGCATTGGCTGGGCCGAACTGCCCAACCGGCGTCCTGAACGCCCCTGGTGTTGTCGGAAAATCATTATCCTCGGTCGAGCCCGTTACGTAGAGGTTCCCGAAGGGACCCAGTGCTGCGCTTTGGCATCCGGAATTATTGCTGCCACCCAACAATGAGGAGTAGCTGAGGGCTGAGCCAGTGGCGTTCAGCTTGGTGATAAAGCAAGTGAACCCATGATTGGTTCGGTTAACGCGTTGAAAAGCATTTTCCGTGGTGGGGAAATCTCCAGACCCAGTGCCACCGGTCACGATCGCTGCGCCGTGGTCTACAACGATTGAGGCGCCAAAATCATTCGCCCCTCCACCGAGCAAAGTTGAGTACACGAGTCGCGAGCCCGTACTGTCAAACTTGGTGACGTACGCGTCAAACAGGCTGTGGTGAGTTTGTTGGTATGCGCCCGACGTCGTCGGAAAACTATTTCTGCTGCTCGAAGCACCGGTCACATAGGAGTTCCCTGCCGCGTCGATCGCAATCCCGGCAAGACCGCCAGGGCCGGGACCGGTAAAGTAGGTCGAAAATACCAGGTTCGATCCAGTGCTGTTCAATTTCGTGACAAAGAAACTGGGAGACGGCGTTATCTTCGGGCTTGGTTCGTAAGCGCCTGAAGTTGTGGGGAAGTCGGTCGAGAGTGTAAGACCTGCAACGTAGGCGTTGCCGGAACTATCCACCGTGAGGGCCGCAACACTGTCGTATAGGCTGCCGCCCAAAAATGTGGCATATAGAAGCGAAGTTCCAGCTGCATTAAGTTTCGCCACAAAGCCATCAGTTCCGCCCCGAGTCGTTCCTTGAAAGGCATTACTGATGGCCAAGAAACTCCCGGAGGTTCCCCCAGCGACAAACGCTTCGCCCGCCGAGTTGACGACAATTCCGGCTGCAGTGCATTGTGAACAGAAACGAACGGAATACACAATTGAGCTCCCGACAGAATTCAGCTTGGTCACGAAAGCGAACGGTGTCTGTTTGGGCGGTGCTCCGCCGAGCGGGCTAGCGGGGTAGTCCAAGGAACTCGTGTATCCGCCGACATAGGCATGTCCATTCCCATCCACGGCAATGCCGCTGGCAATATCATCTGCGCTGCCTCCGAGATACGTCACCCAGACTCGGGTGCCGCGCGACGTCAGCTTGGCGACGAATATGTCTTGATAACGGAAGTGGGAACCGTTCTTAGAATACTGGTTGCATACCCCGTCAGTGCCGCAAGTGGAATCAAACGCCGCAGGCGTCACGGGGAAGTTAGCCGAAATGGTGCTCCCAGCAATGTACGTATATCCCGCACTGTCGACAGCGACAGCAGCGCCACTGTCGGGCCAACCACCCCCGATCATCATGGAGTACGCCAGCACGGGATCGATAACTAGTTTTTTGGTCTTGTCATAGGTGCCGATGACGAAGCTAACCCGATTGCGCTGATCAACAGAATAGTGGCCTTCTACTGAATGTTTGTGGCTGCCAGCGAACTGGTAGAGGCGCGGCTTGAGCAGCGTGATCCGCATCCCGTTCGCGCGCATCACCACGTCTCCTTTGTTGGTCACCGATGCTTCTGCACCTTCGAGAGTTAGATGGATCGCCTGTGGATCGGCACCAGGCGCAACGGCGAAATCAAACTCCAGCTCGCCGTCTCTGCCGTAGTAGACGACGTCCACACCGGGGTAGATCCGCTGGTATGCCACCCGGCCGTAATTCGGCACATTTGTGTTCCAGTGCCGTGGATCGTTGCCGATCAGATAGTTTGTCCGGGTGAGCAGAGGCTCAGATACGCGAGTGGTCGCACCGGGGGCGGTGTCTAGCAGACGAATGCGCACTGCACCAGTGGAGTAATTTGAGTTGCGCTTGTTTGGCAACAGCACAGTTGCCGACGCACGGTTTACCAGCACGCTATAGTTACGGCCGCGCGCCAAGTAATCGAATTCCCGCGCGGCTTGGCCCTTATTACGCTCAAAGCTGAGCGGTTGGTGATCGACAAGTGCGAGAGCCTGCCCCACGGGATCACTCGTCCCGGCGGCAAGGATAGTGAACGAAACCAGAAACACAACAACAAACAAAACAAGCTTTTGTGATGAAGACATGACCGACCTCCGGAGTGGGAACTACTCAGTGGGAGGTCGTGTTGACGGCGAACCGTAGGTACTGCTGTGCGCGACGTCGCTGAGAAAGGAGCCGCTGTACTGCTCCCTTGGGCGCAAAAAAGTTTACATCGAATCCAGAGTCTCGCAGCAGGAATTTTTCTCGTAGCTAGAAGTCAGTTGTCCCACACCCTTCGTAAACCTTTCCTTTTGTAAGGAAACGAGAAGGAGTAGACAGAGCGACGAGTGACGAGTGACTCAGTTCGCCAATGTTTCTTAATGGTTTTGCAAATGTTTTTCTGAGCACGGCCGGGCACGTACACCAGGCGCGGGTGGGCAGGTTACCCCATAGACAATCGGAGGACTTCCGGCCATTTGCCAATCCGAGAATTTATGTCCTGACTCGTGTCGTAACTGGGTGTGTGGAAGAACCAACCTTGACGTATCAAATTAGTCGGCGGATACTGTCAGCCTGGCTTGACGAGCGGCGCGAGAACAAGTCGCCTCTGCCAGTCGAATATTTTTCGATATCTCACCTCGTTGCGTAGCTCGCTGTTGCGCGATTCTCTTTGAGGTCTTCTCCGAATCGAATTGCTAGCTGAAGTAAGCCCAGGGTCTATTTTGGAAAGGCCCGGGCAAATGCACATCACAATCTAGGATTTAAGGAGAACAAACTATGCCTACACATATTGAAGAGTTCGTGGCTATTGACCCTCTTGCGCTGTTCTTTCGAGGAAGGGTCCTGCAGATCTTGTTGGAGATGAAACATCCTCACGTTCCATCTGTTGGAGACATTGCGAAAGCGCTGGAAAACGCGACGGCGGAGGAACGGAATGCAGCCTTGAGCAGGGCAAGGACTCTGGGAACTTACGCAAAAAACGTAGAAGAAGCAGCGCAGAAATATGGAGCTGGGGGAAAGGCGGTAGCGTAAGTCCTGATCTTTAGCTTTGGTTGAACCTTTGAGATGGCGGAAATTCTAAAGGTCGGTGCGATTCGTGTCGAGCGCCAGCCTGACGGCCACATTTCTTCCTCAATTCTGTGCTGTGCGGCCTCGGCTTCTGTCAAAGGCGGGGATTTTTGTGCCATGTGCCTGCGATGTCGCTGAGGTCGCGCAGTCGTCAGCGCTTCGCGCTAACGCCCAGCGCCCCGGGCAAGGGGCTTCAAATAAGGGGACTACAATAAGGTGTCAGCCAGTGGAGCAAGCCGCCAGAACGGATGGACCGCGCTGGTTGCAATTCTGCTGCAATATGGTGGCGCTCTGCACTTCGACGGGCTCACCTCCTCTAACAGAAGAGTGGTCGCTGAAGTCGACAGGAAAGCACCGCTGAAGGGCAGGGCGAGTAGTAGTCTGGGAAAGCCCACAACTCTCCAGGTTCACTCGGTTCAGCCAAAGACAGTAGAAGCAGTTCATTAGCCTTCCTTGACGAGTAGGTTTCGTTGACAACTCGGTTGGTGCTCCGCATAATGTCCCCAGAGCGCCATGGGGCGCCTCCAGTCCGCGGCAAGGGAGCAAGCTCCCACCCATCCATTCAGTCTCAACAATCCGGACCCTTATTCCGGCCTGTGCTCAGCGGACTTCAGGCGAAAACGGAAGGAAGGGTTTCGCATGACAAGGCGTCTGACGCCTCAAACCACGCTTGAAAATCTAAAGAAGGAAGCCAAGCGGTTCCTGAAGGCGCTGGCCGCGGGCGACAAAAATCTGCGCGAAAAACTGCTTCAGGCCTGGCCCGATGCGCCTGCCAAGCCCGTTCTACGTGATATCCAGTATGCGATTGCGCGCCAGTACGGATTCGAGAATTGGAAGGACCTCAAGCAGGCGATTGAACGCCATCTGCCAGCTGAAACAATTACTCCCAGGCAAGAAGAAGAACAACTGCTCGGGCGCTTCTTCGAGTACGCCTGTCCCGACCACCACGTGCGCGGGCGGCCGGCACATCGGATTGCCCACCACGCGGCATTGCGCATGCTCGGGCAACACCCCGAGCTTGCGGTCGCGAATTTCTATGCGGCCATTGTCTGCGGAGAGATAGAGGAGGTTGAGCGTATTCTCCGCGAGCGTCCGGAACTGGCGTGCACCAGGAGCTCTGTTACGGCCGCAGAACGTTCTGAGGTCGGCGGTTCTGGCGACATCTTCAAGGACCTCGGCCCTAAAGGATGGGAGCCGCTGCTCTATCTGTGTTTCACCCGCTTGGATTTGCCAAAAGTTCATGAAAACGCCCCCGCCATTGCACGCCTGCTGCTCGATCATGGTGCCGATCCCAACGTTCACTTCATGGCAGGCGACAGTCGCTATACGCCTCTGGTGGGCGTGATTGGGGAAGGCGAAGAGGAGCGACCCATGCATTCCCGACGCGACGAACTCGCTCGCCTACTCCTGGAGCGCGGCGCCGAGCCCTACGACAGCCAGGTGGTTTACAACATACATTTTCGCGGAAAGATCTTGTGGTGGATGAAGTTGATGTTCGAGTTTTCCACCAAGGCTGGGCGCAAGGCTGACTGGGACGATCCCGATTGGCATATGCTCGATCAAGGCGGCTACGGGACTGGAGCGCGCTGGCATCTGCGAACGGCAATCGAACATGACGATCTCGAGCTTACCGAATGGTGCCTTCAACACGGCGCAAACCCGAATGCAGCTCCTGAACGGGACAGGACACTGCTGCAAAGCAGCCTTTATGAACAGGCGCTGCGCCTTGGCCAAGTCGAAATGGCTGAACTGCTCGCGCGTTTCGGCGCCAAGCTTTTCGAGGCACCGCATGGCGAGGATGCATTTGTTGCAGCTTGCTTGCGGGGTGATCCGGCGGCGGCAGAGGCCATGGTCAAGATCCATCCCGAGTGGTTGACATCCCATGTCGCGCTGCATGCGGCGGCGCAGCGGGACCGGGCCGATGTCGTCGAGCTGGTGCTCGATCTAGGTGTGTCCCCGAACGTAGAGAATCCCAAGGCGGGGCGCCAGACGGCGTTGCATGTAGCAGCTTATGCCGGCTCTGAGAGTGCCATCGATGTTCTGATTCGCCGCGGGGCAAAGATCGATCCTGTCGAGACGATGTACGATGCAACTCCTCTCTGGTCGGCAGTGTGGGCGGGACGTGATCGGATTATCACGCAACTGGCACGCTACAGCCGTGACCTGTGGACGTTGAGTTTTACTGGAAATGTCGAACGAGTCCGCGAAGTGCTGCGCGCCGAGCCTCGCTTCGCCACCATGGCCGGCGAGAGCACGCCGCTGTTCTGGCTGCCGGAGGAAGAGGATAAGGCGTTAGAAATCATCCGTATGTTCCTTGCGCTCGGAGCCGACGCAAGCTTCCGGCGCAAGGAAGACGGCCTCACTGCGGGCGACGTCGCGCGCAAGCGTGGACTGCTCCAGGCGGCAGACGTGCTCGCAACCGCAGCTACGAAAGAACCCAAAAAGCCGACTACCGCGAAATCCGAGGTGGTTGCGGAATACGACCGTCTCGCCAATGCTGTCGTCGAAACATACGCCGCCGACAATCTCGACACGATAGAGACGACCCGGAAACACTTCGGCCGCTCCTTTACGCGCGACGACCTGCGCGCAACCGTGTGGCGGCTGATGTACAAGGTTCGGCAGGCCAGTGGCTCTCCAGAAGCATTTGGTTTGGCCGAGGCTCAAGAACTGATCGCTCGCACTTCCGGATTCCCGAATTGGACCGCTCTGATCGAGCACGCCGACACGGGCAAACCCGAGCCTGGCCCAACCTTCGCCATTGACGCCCACCAGAGCAGCATTTCACCGCGGCGGATACTGAAAGAAAAAGAGTGGGACGAGTTCGTCGGTGTGATGAGGGAACATCGGATTCCGGCACTAAACGCTGCCGGCTTCATGACCGATGAGGCCATGGAGAGGATCGCTCGATTGGATTTTGTCCGTACACTCAGCCTGGGTGGCTCACGCGGTCTATCCAACGAAGGACTGGGGCAACTCGCGCGGATGCCACAACTGGAATCACTTGACCTGAGCGAGTATCCGGGCGGCAAAATCTCGGACGCAGGCCTCGAGGTTCTCCGTTATTTGCCAAACTTGAAGCGTTTCGAGATGACATGGCAGCGGGGCATCACCGACGCGGGCGCCGCGAACCTCCGTTACTGCGAGCAACTCGAATCGGTAAACCTGATGGGCTCACCGACCGGCGACGGGGCGATTGAAGCCCTGCGGGGCAAGCCGAAGCTGCAGCACCTAAGCACAGGACGCTTGGTCACCGATCAAGGGCTGGCCCTTCTCCACGATTTCCCGATGTTCAAGAAATGGCACAGTGCCGAGCCTGAGTCGCTGATAGATCCCGAATCCGAGCCGACGAAACTGCTCATCGACGGTCCTTTTAGCGATCGTGGGTTGGCGAATCTTGCCGGCCTCGAAGGTGTCTTCGCGCTCGATCTGTTCTGGCATGTCACCAATATCACAGCCGACGCATTCAAGTTCCTTATCGACCTGCCGAATCTTGCCTCGCTCGGGTGCGATGGGGAATTGGCAACCAACCTTTCTTTCCGCCACATTGCCGCCATTCCAAGGCTTCGCCGGTTGCGGGCGCAAGAGGCCGTTGCGACCGACGAAGGGTTCGAGGCGCTCAGTCGATCGAAGACCTTGGAGAAATTCTGGGGGCGCGAATGCCCGCACTTCGGCAGCCGCGGCTTCGTTGCTTTGTCGAGAATGCCGAAGTTGCGCGATTTCGGTATCGGCTGCCAGGAGGTGGACGATGCAGCGCTCTCTACACTGCCGAGTTTTCCATCCCTCCGCGCGATTACTGCAGTGGGTTTTCAGGACTGGGGCTTCCGCCACATCGGACGTTGCGAGAAGCTAGAGCGCCTGTCGTGCATGTATTGCCGTGACACGACGGACGTCTCGACTGAGCACATCGCCAACTTGCGGCTGAAGAACTACTACGCAGGCCTGACGCAGATTACAGATCGAAGCCTGAAAATCCTGGGAGGAATGACCTCGCTTGAGATCGTCGAGTTATTTGAGACCAAGAACGTTACCGATGCGGGATTGGCTCATTTGGCGAAACTTCCGAGGCTAAAGCGACTGGAAATTTTCGGGCTGCCAAACACCACGCTGACGGGAACAAAAGCGTTCTCGGACAGGGTGCATGTGAAGTACCACGTGTGACAGAGTTGGAACAGTCCCACGGCATCGATACATGTACTCTAGAGAAGACCTTGTTCCGCGTAAGAACGAATTCAAGATTGTTTGTCGGCCGAGCGCGGCAACGTGCATTAGAGAATAAGCCCAATCCTCTACGTGGCCGCCGGTGGTACTCTGTGGATCCAACTATCTCAGCCAATCGTGAGGAGACCATGAGATTGCAAAAGGTTGTGATCGGTGTATTGTTCCTCGGACTTTGTGTCGCCGCAGGCGCGACCGACCGCAAGTACATCGTAAAGTCGCGAGCGGGCGACAGGAAGGCACTGCCATTCAGCGAAGGCGTGCTCGTGGGTAATACGCTCTACATCGCGGGCCATATCGGTTTGGACGCCAAAACCAACATGCCTCCAGCAAGTCCGGAGGCGGAAGCCCGGCTGGTGATGGACGATATCAAGCAGACGGTCGAATCCGCGGGGTTATCGATGGACGACGTAGTGTCCATCCAAGTCTTCTGCACGGATCTGAAGCTCTACGATACGTTCAATGGTGTTTACAAGACCTACTTCCACGGCGATTATCCGGCGCGAGCTTTTCTAGGAGCCGCAAACTTGCTGCGTGGCGGGAGATATGAGGTCATGGGCATTGCGGTCAAACGATCACAATGACCAATGCTCTTGGTAAGGGCGGGTTCAGCTCTGATCAACCAATCTTCGCGCAAGATGCGGGGGATGATGATCACCAGCCGGTCATTCCCGAGACTGTTTGTCAATCAGTCGTACTACGGTTATTCAACACCTGAAGCCATCCTCTGCGTTGGGCTTGCGTGATTAGCCAGGGAGGACATGCCAACCCAGCATGCAATGGCGAGAATATTTAGCGCCGCGGCAATTCGGAAGTAGGTTCCGAACTCCCCTGTCCAGCGATGGAGCCAAGGGAATGCGTTGGCGCTGGCTAGGGCGCCGAAACTACCAGCCATGTTCATAGCGGCCGATACTGAACCTGAGTTCTTGCGACCAATATCAACACAGTAGGCCCAGCTTGGGCTGATCGTCATCTCCACACCGAACATTGCGATTGCAAAGGCAGCCACGGCAGCTTGCGGGCTGTGTACGATAGCAACAGCGTAAATTCCCGAAGCCGCCAGAAAAAAACCGAATATGGCCGGCAGCCGTCGTGACCAGAGTCGCCAGCGCGAACGATACAGCAGGTCCACAATGAATCCGGAGACCCAGTTGGCGATGGCTCCGGAAAGCAACGGCACCATCGAGAAGCGCGCGGCCTGTGCGGGAGTCAAAGAGTAATGCTCGGCTAGATAGGGAAGCATCCATGTGATGCATACAAAGAATGTGAAGTTACCGATGAAATACTGGAACGTGGCCTTTAACATTTTCCACGAACGAAGGACTGCGAGTAGCGGCCTCTCGTCTGTGAGCGGAGCGCTACTCTCCACTCGTCCTTGCGGATAATCGCGAAAAAAGATGAACCAACCGAATGCCCATATGAGACCCGGAACAGCGAGCGAATAAAACGCCATTCGCCAGCCATAAGTGGTCACGAGCCACTGGCACAAGGGGAAGGCTAAGCCTCCGCCGAGTAGCGCTCCGGAGAAGAGGACGCCGTTGGCAACGCCGCGTTCGCGATCGGGCAGCCAGTTATAAAAGACTCGGGCTGAGCCTGGGAAGGCGCCAGCCTCCGCCACCCCGAAAAGAAATCGCATGAGCAACAGCCAGCTCAGCCGGCCGGCTGATCCGGTGAGAGCGGTAAACGCACTCCATAATGCGACGACGATTGCCAACGTCAGGCGCGGTCCTGCCCGGTCGGCCAACCATCCCCAGGGGATTTGCACAACGGCATAGCCAAGCGAAAATGCCCCGAACACCCAGCCCATCTCGGTATCGGATAGCGCAAGCTCGCTAGCGATGGGGGATTTTGCCGAAGAGATTGCAGCCCGGTCAATATATAAGATCAATGACAGCAGGAATAGTGCGGCAACGACCAAGAATCGCTTGTCACTGGGTGTCGGCATGTTCACTGGCAGCGATGGCGTCAATCCATATCATCTAAACTTTGCTTCGAGATTGTGCTGTTTACCATTTGATGTAAACCGTCTTGACGTTCGTGAATGCCTCTTTCGACGTGGGCCCGATCGAGAACGCTCCCTGCCCGGAGTCCTTGACGCCTCCGAACGGAACATGCGGCTGACTGGATGTGCCGTGATTTATGTGAACCATCCCGGATTCCACACGCTCCACAAATTGATCCACCAAGTGCCGGTTCCCGGTGAAAAGCGAAGCAGCAAGGCCGTAGCGTGTGCCGTTGGCGACGTCGAACGCTTCTTCTGCGTTCCTCACTCGAATGATTGGGAGGACTGGTCCGAAGATCTCTTCCTGGGCGAGAGCGGAGGTCGGGGAAACATGGTCAAAGAGCGTGGGGGCGTAGAAATATCCCTCGCGATCCGGGTCTACGGCAAGTTGTCGTCCGCCAACGATCAAACTGGAAGGCTCCGCCAAGCCCTTGCGTACGTACCCCGTAACTGTTTCCAGCTGTTGTCGGCTTACCAGCGGGCCCATTGTGTTTTGCGGATCGAGACCGTTACCGACGCGAATCTTTTCCATGTGCGTCACCAGACGTTGGCACAGCTGATCCGCCTGTGACTGATCCACGATCACACGACTCAGCGCCGTACATCTTTGTCCGCTGCACAAAAACGCTGCTGCCACAATCTCTTGAGCTGCACCATCCAGATCGTCGCACTCGAGAACAATCGCAGGATTCTTTCCTCCAAGCTCGAGTTGTACTTTAGCCATTCGTGCAGCGAGCTTTTCGGCAATGCGTACGCCCACCGCAGTCGATCCCGTAAAGCTAATCCCGCGAACTCGTGGATCCGAGATCAATCTTTCTCCGCATTCGCCGGATCCAATTACCAGATTGAGAACTCCGGGAGGCAAACCGGCTCTCTCAAGAAGGCCGCTAAGGAATACCGCAGAATGCGGAGTCAGGGATGCCGGCTTCAGCACAACGGTGTTGCCACAGGCGATCGCGGGAGCGATTTTTCGTACCGGGCTCACGACCGGGAAATTCCACGGCGTGATAGCTGCAACTACACCGACCGGCTGCAAAACCGTGTAGCACGAAAAGCCTGGGCGTTCACTCGGGAAAGTCTGTCCCGACAAGCGCAGTGCTTCCCCGGCGGCGAAAGCAGCTTCTGCAGCGGCCCGCGTAACCTCGCCGATTGACTCGCACAGTGCTTTGCCTTGCTCGAGCGTGACGATCCTGGCCAAGTCGTTCTTGGACTCGAGCAAAAGCTGAGAAAAGCGCAACAGAATTGCCGACCGCTGCGGGGCTTGGGTTTGACGCCACATCGCAAGCGCCGTAGCTGCCGAGGCAACGGCTGCATCTACATCGGCGGTACCTGAGCGGGGAAAATCGCCAAGGACTTGCGACGGGCATGCGGGATTATGCGATTGATAATACTGGCCTGTTTCCGGCGGAACCCATTTCCCGATGTAGTTCTGATGCCGCTGCACTAGAGGCTCTCCTCAAGAAGGGCCGTCAATTGTTCCTTGCTCGTTGCTCGAGGATTCACCACAACATTGCCACTCTTCATAGCTTCGTCAATGACTTTTGGAATGTCACTCGCACGGAGACCGTACTCGCGCAATCCTCTTGGTATGTGGATATCGCTCGCGAGATGCTCCACCGTGGCGACGGCGCACTCGGCTGCATCAGCCGGGGACATCTGAGCCACAGGCTGTCCGAGCGCGCGCGCAACCGCCACAAAGCGCTCTGGCGCGGCGACCTGGTTGAACTTCATGACTTTCGGCAGGGTTACGGCGATCGCAATCCCATGCGGAATGCGTACGTCCCAGCTTCCGAGCGGCATCGCCAAAGCGTGAGCCAATCCCAGACGAGTTGGATTCATCGCGATTCCCGCCATCGTGCTGGCGAGGAGCATAGCATATCGGGACTCGCGGTTTGCCCCACTCAAAACTGCATTTCTCAGATGTTTGCCAATGAGCTGAATCGCATTCCAAGCCAACGCGGCGGAGACGGGTTGGCAGGCGTTGTTGGTATAGCACTCGATGCCATGGGCCAGTGCATCCATACCGGTTGCGGCTGTTATGAGAGGCGGCAACTCCAACGTGAGCTCAGGATCGCACAGGGCGATCGTCGGAAACACATGGACGCTCCCCACCGCGACCTTTAGGCCGTTGTCATCATTGGTGAACACCGACCACAGACTCACTTCGCTCCCTGTTCCTGCCGTGGTTGGGATCGCGATCACCGGAGAAAGCGGATTCTTCACCTTGTGCAACCCGACATAATCGAGGATGGTTCCAGGATTGGTCGCAAGCGTCGCGACCGCCTTTGCCGTGTCGAGAGAGCTTCCGCCCCCAATTCCGATCACTACTTCCGCCTTACATTTGCGAAGACGTTCGGCGGCCTCGGCGATCAGCTTTGATCCAGAGTCCGGTTTTACGTCGTCATATACCTCGCAGGCAATCTGTGCCGAAGAAAGAAGATCGAGAGCCTTTTGCAGAATGCCTGCGGCCCCGATACCTTTGTCGGTAATCAGAAAGACCCGTCGAGCGCCAAGCGAGCGGATTCTTTCCGGCAGTGTGTTCAATACGCCATAGCCGAAATGAATGTCGGTCGGGACGGGAAGGAAGTTAAATGTCTGTTCCGGATTCAGTCGGTTCATGAGTATGTCTCCGCCGACTACATAGGTTGCGGATGCGGGAAGCGGACGTCCAATTTCGCTCCTAGCGCGATCAGTTGCTCTACTACCGTGGGCCAGAGGGGTACTCCGAGCTGCCGGTTCTTGGCTTCGTTTTGCCGCTCAATGTCTCCCGGGGCAAGCACTTCGTCCGTATTCGGCGCCGGCGGCGATGACTTCAACATTTGCAAAATCTGGTCCATGCGCGAACCAAAATCTTCCGTGCTCGAGAAAATGTCAGTTCGCATCGCCACGAAAACGTGTCCGAGATTTTGCTCCGCCTCGTGGTTTTCGAGCGTGTTCAGAGTCAAACCAAACGCCGCTCCTGTCAGGACGCCACAGAGCACATCGATAATCAAGGAGATTGCCGATCCTTTGGGGCCTCCGAATGGCAGCACCGATCCCGCAAGGGCTGCGATTGCGTCGGTGGTTGGATTTCCATCGCTGTCGATCGCCCATCCGGGCGGAATCAGCTTGCCTTGCTCGGCTGCGATGATAATCTTTCCTCGCGCCACGACACTGGTGGAAGCGTCGAATATAAGAGGTGGTTTCTTGCCTGCCGGAATTCCGACGGAAAACGGATTGGTCCCGAGGAATCGCGCACGGCCACCAAACGGCGCCATGTGTGGAGGCGCGTTCGAGGCAGCGCATCCGATCATTCCTTGACGGACCGCTTTCTGCACGTAAAAGGCGGCGATGCCAAAGTGGTTGGTTCCCCGAACGCCAACGAAGCTGATCCCAGCAACACGAGCTTGCTCGATCGCCTTTTCCATGGCCTTTGATCCAACCACGGCGCCAAGACCGTTGTCTCCGTCCAACAACGCCATCGCAGCGCTGCTTCTTACCACCTTCGGAACCGGTCGCGGGTTGACGACACCCTTGCGGATACGCTCTGCGTAAACTGGAAGCCGGATCATCCCATGCGAATCCAAACCACGCAGGTCTGCCTGCAGCAAGCAATCACCAACCTCATTGGCATCTTCGCGGGGTACATTCAATTTTTCGAGGATTGAACAACAGAATTCCTGAGCATCTTCCGGCCGGTACCGCCTCAATTCGGTCATACCGTTCCGCCAGGACGATTCCATCGGGGAAGATTCAGAATTTCTATCGTGGTTTTGCCAGCTTGGAGTTGCCGGAAGATTTCCGACTCGCGCTCTCTTCGCGCAATCGCACTTCTGAGCACTTGTTCGATGGTTGCGACGTCCAAGACAACCACGCCATCCCCTGTCCCCACCACGATGTCTCCCGAACGAACTATGACCCCGCCCAGATCGATGGGTTCCTGTAATGTACCAATTTGTTCTTTCTTGCACGCTCCGATGGCGAGCCCGCGACTAAAGACTGGGAAGCGGCGTTCTGTGATGGCTTCCATGTCCCGCACCGCACCGTCGATCACCAGACCTGCAATCCCTCTTGCTTGCGCCGCCACGCTGAGAACCTCTCCCCACGCCCCGGCGTATTGGTATCTTTCGGCACTTGCGACGAGTACACTGCCCGGCTCCGCTATTGCTACCGCGTGATGCAGCATGAGATTGTCGCGCGCGGGACAGCTCACGGTAACAGCGGGACCGCAGACCTTGGCTCCAAGCCACACGGGTTTGATCGATGGATCCACCATTCCCCGCTGACCGGCTGCTTCGTACAGTGTGGCAGCATCGAACTCCGCCAGTTGCCGAATTACTTCCGTGGAAATCGTCATGCTGAGTTGGTCTTGGATTGGCTCAGGTTGACGCCAGCTAAAGCAGCTACGAATTGTGCCGCTGCAGAAAAGTCTTCGTTGCCTCGGCCTTGAGCACTGACAGCGGAGAAAAGTTGCGCCGCGACCGAAGTTAGAAGGAGAGGAGTATTGGAAGCTTTTGCAGATTCGAGCGCCAAATTTATGTCTTTCTTCATTAAGTCCAGTTTGAAACCCGGTTTGAACGAGTCTTCCAAAAGGAAACCCGGAAGGCGTAAGTCCATCATCTTCGAGTATCCCGAAGAGGTTTTGATTACTTCGTACAAGGTCCGAGGATCCGCGCCGCACTTTATTCCGAGAGCGAACGCCTCGCCGATGGTGAGCAGGTGGATGGCTGCCATCACTTGGTTCACGATTTTTAGGACCTTGCCTTGCCCAACTCCTCCGACGTGCACGATGCGAGTTCCCATTGCGAGAAGCAAGGGCCGGCAGCGCTCGAGCAATGGTTCGTCTCCACCAACCATGATGGTCAACGTTCCTTGTTCGGCTGCCGTCGTGCCGCCGCTCACGGGAGCATCCAGAACGGAACCGCCCTTCGTTCGGATGGCCTCATCGACCTCTTGCATCGCGAGATCAGTCCCGCTGGTCATCTCAATCAGCACTTTACCGTTAGAGAAACGATCGAGGATTCCTGTTTCTCCAAAGACCGTCTCGTTCAATTCCGCATCCGAGGGAAGGATTGTAATGACGACCTCTGCGGCCTCGGCCACTTCCCCTGGATTTTGCAGGATCTCGGCGCCCATAGCCGCAAGTTCCTGCGCGGGCTCGCGCCTCCGGTGGAAGGTTGTGTAAATCTTGTGGTCGCTTAGGAGGACGCGCTTGGCCATAGGCAGGCCCATCGCCCCCAAACCGATGAATCCGACCTTCACTTACTTAACCCGCCTTTGCACGAGGATTGCGAGAGTTCACCTACGCAACCGTTCACGGTTTCGCGCCCTTTTCCATCTTCTGGTAGCGTTCCAGACCGATATTGTCTAGGAACTGCATCGCGGCTTTCGCTACTTCCTCGGCGTGCTCACGTGGCACAACAATCACGCCGTCTCCGTCTGCCATTACAACATCTCCGGGACGGACAAGTACGCCGCCCAGATTGATGGGTCGATTCACCGACTCAATCTCATTTCGGCCCGGCCGGAATCCGCGGCCTTTTCGTTTGTGATAGGCGGGAACTTTATGGGCGATGATTTCGTCGCTGTCTGCCAGGCCACCGCTCGTGATCACGCCCAGCATTCCAAGCTTTTGCCAGTCCAGGATATTGGTTGAGCCGATGCTACGAGTATCTCCGTCGCCTTCTGCATCAATCACCAGCACGCATCCAGGAAAAAGGGCGTCGGTGAATGGTTCGCCGGTGATGTTGTCATACCAGTTCTCGACCTCTTCCGGCGGGGTTTTGGCCAAGCGCTTGTTCGTTGGTACATAGCGCGCGGTTACGGCGATCCCAACAATGCGGTGAGTGAAATTTTGCGTGTCGCGCCAGAGTGGCTGGATCGCTTGATCGGCGATGCCAACGTCCTGCAATCCAATCACATCCATTCCGTCCGAGACATCGGAAACGCGTAAGGGAGCATAGAGCTTGAGAACTCGCTGATTGTCCTCGCGAGAATATCGCTTGTAAGGAATGAAAAGCTGCACCTGGTCCGGTACAGTCTTCGGAGCTAATTGCGCCGGAGGCGGCTGGGGCTTCGTTTGCTGATTCTGGGCGAGCGTGGACCCGGAAAACAGACAAGCTAGGAAACCGATGGACAAACTCATTCGCCAAGTCCTCATGAAACCCTCCGAACTCAATCAACCGTTAAGCGGCCACAAGCGTTCACTTATCAAGGTTGAAATACAATTGCGGGCTTTTTTCCCCGTTCCCATCTTCCAGCGAATAGAAGGCAGCGTTGATCGCGCCCAAAGGCTTGATGGCAATGCCCAAGGTTTTCCCATCAATCAGGCGCTGTAACACCGGATGCCCAATGGTTAAGTAGGTCTTTCCGCCATCACCCTCCGTGATTGGCCAATCGATGATCATCTGCGTGTTGAGGACGCGGTTGAGCGGCTGATAGTGGCAAAAGCTATCGGTGGTCACAGTCTTTTGATCCCAGCTGGGATCGCCACCTAGTATTTCGACGACCCTTACGAGTCCAAAATCCTTAATGCGCTCCGCTTTTTGCTGGACTGAGTACGTGGTCAACTCCAAGAGCCCGTGCCCAACCACCTTCTTGCCGGCAAACTTGTGCAGGTCCCATCGCAAGATCCCATAATGAGTACCATCCACTGTGAGCAGATTGATTTTCTTGCCCGCGGCATCCTGGACGTACCAGTCATTGGCGTTGACATCTGTATTTTCAATGTCGATCGAGCTGTCCGCCGCGACCTGGATTTTCTGGGTGAATGACTTCCGGTCCGCCACTGGAGGATGATAAGGAACGGCTTCCCCTTGGTCGGGTCCAACTTTGGCCGTATCCACCAGGTCCACCTTTATGTAATCGACATCCAGGCGGTATTTTTCCAGTCCCCAGTCCATTAGAGCCATGTGACCGAAGATTGTGTCTCCGGGTTTGGCGTCAAAGCCATGCGTCGTCATGCTGAATGTGTGCCAGTTGTCGGTATCTGGAATGTCATATTCCATGAGTTGAGACTCATAATCCGTGGTTCGCTGCGTCAAAACCTGGAGATTGATCCGGCGCGGCGCATGGCTCGATCGAACCCGCGTTTCAATGCGAAATTCATGGCCCGGCTTTTGCATGAGCGTGAGGTCCATATTGTCGGAGACTTTTCGCTCAATCAACGCCCACCAGATTCCCCGCCTGTCGGTTGTTCCATCTACGAAGATCGAAGCGTAACCCGGCCCTCCTTGGCGGAGGTCCATGGTTGCGGTGCCGTCGCCAGCTTTGAAAAACCAGCCATTGTCCGGATCAAGTTTCAGCTTGTCAAATCCATCAAAGAACTGCGCCGAAATCAGCCGAGGGTGCCCGAGGGCGATCAACACAAGCACAACGTAATGTCGAGGCCAATTCATCCTGAAGCGGTCTTCTTAGCCAGCATGAACGCAGGGGTGAAGGATCATGATGGAAGAGCGCCCGGATAATATGTCATCGCATTTGTCGTGTCAATTGGCTCGAGCCGTTTGTCGCAGCCACATGAGAAGTTCCTGTTGGAGCCAAGTAGAAAGTTCCGCTTTGATAAGGCATGGCGGAACGACAGCAGGAGCTGAGGATGTCGCAGAAGGATCGGGAGCGGTTAAAGGTGCTACATGCAGTGAGGCAGAGGCACATCACGCAAGAGCAGGCGGGGAAGGAGTTGGGAATCACGGCCCGCTGGGTACGGGAGTTGCTGGGGCGGATGAAGGTGCGAGGCGACCGGGCGGTGGTGCACGGGTTGCGAGGAAAGCGCTCGAACCGGCGTTTGCCGGAGGCGGTGAAGGCACGGGCGGTGAAGTTGTTCGCGCAAAAGCAGCAGGCACGGCAATGGCATGACTATGGGCCGACGCTGGCGGCGGAGGAACTAGCGGAGGAGCATGGGTTGAAGGTGGGGAAAGAGACGCTGCGCAAATGGCTGCGGGAAGCGGGGTTGTGGAAGGCGCGGCGGGCGCGGGTGGAGCGGATCCACCAATGGCGCCGACGGCGGGCACGCTGGGGGGAGTTGTTGCAATGGGACACCAGCACACACGACTGGCTGGAGGGCCGCGGTCCGCGGTTATATCTGATCGCCATGATCGACGATGCCACCTCACGAGCGACGGCGTGTTTTGTGGAGCACGATTCGACGGCGGAGAACCTGCGGATATTAGGCAGCTATGTGCAGGCACACGGGCGGCCGCTGGCGGTCTACACCGACAAGGCCAGTCTGTTCCAGACTGCGCCCCGGGGAGTGCATCACCGGCAAGCTCCTGCGCAGCAGCCTACGCAGATCGGACGAGCGCTGGCGGAACTCGATATCGAGTGGATCGCTGCTCACTCGCCGCAAGCCAAAGGGCGGGTGGAACGCTTCTTCGGTACCGCGCAAGACCGGCTGGTGAAAGGCCTGCGCAAAGTGGGGGTCTGCAACCTGGAACAAGCCAATCGCTATCTCCAGCAAGTGTATCTGCCGCTGTGGAACGGGCGCTTCAGTTGCGCCGCGGAGCAAGCCGGAGATGCGCATCGTGCGCTGGACCACAAGGTGGAACTGGATTCGGTGTTGAGCCAGGTGGAGGTGCGCAGCATCGCGCAGGACTACACCGTGCGCTGGAACGGAGTGACCTATCAGATGCGGCGGGCCGACATCGGCGGCGGCATGCGTGGCCGCTCGGTGGAGATCGAACAGCGCCTGGATCAGACGCTGTGGATGCGCTGGAAACAGAGGCGTCTTCCCTTAGCAAGCTGCACGACGGAAAAGAAACCCAACTACCGCGCCGCCTGGACTCCGCCCCTGGCGGTACAGAAACCTGACGCCGCACAACGGTTACTCCGTATACAGCAAAACAGGATTCGTTACAACGAAGCTTGTAAACAGGTGCAGGAGCGGCCGTTGTGGCAGGCCCTCCGTTAAAGACTAGTTCAGCGCTAGGCAGGGGAAGGGGAAACGCCCCCCTCCCCTGCACCCCATCCCCAAACCAAATTCAAACCTCGAAAAGCGGAAGTTTCTATTTGGCTAAGAACCGGAACTTTCTACTTGGCCTTGACATTGGCTCGAGCCGTTTGCTGGGCCGTTCGGCAACCATCGATGGACATCACGCGGCCCTTTAGTGGCAAGCGATGTCTTGTAGATCAATTGCTGCGCAATGCATCCATCGGGTTGATGGATGATGCGCGGCGTGCGGGCACGTATCCAGAGGCCAGCGCAACCAGCAAGAGTGCCGTGGCCATTCCGAGATAGCTCGGCAGATCCCAAGGGGATGTCGCGAACAAGAGCGAAGCAATCGCCCTTGCTACTGCGATCGCAATGACGCTGCCGAGTGCGATGCCAGTTGCTGTCAGCCGGAGTGTATTGGCCAGAACCTGTCGTTGCACGCGGCCCCCGGTAGCGCCCAGCGCCATACGAACTCCGATCTCTGGCGTCTGCCGGGTTACGGTATACGAGATCACGCCGTAGATGCCCAAAGTTGCCAATAACAAGCCCAGTCCAGCGAAGGCGGTCACCAGGAGCATAAAAAAGCGGCGTGGCGAAACGGCATGGTCGACAATGGTCCGGATGGGGCGAAATTCAGCCGCGGATTGATTGGGATTCAGTTCACGCAAGCCCCGCAGGACGTTTGGAGCGAGCAATTCAGGCGACAGGTTGCTCCGGACGACCAGTTGTGCGCGGGAAGGTCCTTGCTGAGTGGAGGGATAGTAGACTTGTGCTCCCACGCTAGTTTCGACGCTTTCTTCGTGCACGTCGTCAACTACACCCACAACATGATCCTGTTCATCGCCTCGCATCAGGATTTTGCCGATCGGGTCCTCACCAGGCCAAAAGCGCCGAGCCATTGAAGAATTGATAATGATGACGCGCTCGCTTTTCGGTCCATCGGACCAGGTGAAGTCGCGGCCTTGCAAGCGCATACCCATGGCACGAATGAATCCTGGCGTGATCACGTATACCAGTGGTTCCGGCAACTCCCCCGGAGCGAAGAGCCTGCCTTTGGGTACGGGCGTGTCCCAAGAGCGATTCGGCCCGAGGGGAAGATAATCGGAGATCCCGACGGCCTGTACTCCAGGGATCGCGCCCACACGGGCTACAATCTGTTGAAAGGCTACGCTGCGCTTGAGCACGCTTGCTTCCTGACTGGGAGCGCTATCGTCGTATTCAACATTGATAGACCAGGCGTGGTCGGGCTGGAACCCAAGGTCAACCTCGAGAACTTTGGAAAAGCTCCGGAGCAGCAGGCCAGCACTCACCAATAGAACGCAGGCCAGCGCAATTTCTGAGACGACGAGAGCGGCGCGGATGCGTTCGTGCTTGCGCCCGAGACCCGCTCCAGCTCCCGAATCCTTGAGCACCTCTTGAAGGTTGCCTCTTGCTATGCGCAGCCCTGGCAGCAAACCGAAAACAGTTGCCGTGAGAACTGTCACGAGAAGAGTCCATGCGAGCGCTTGGTTGTCGATTCGCAAAGAGCTCAGAAGCGGCAAAGCCAAAGATCCCTGGTGCGCGAGCCACCTGATCACGACGACGGCCAATCCGAGACCGAGGAGTGCCCCTGCGCCCGAGAGCACAAAGCTTTCCATGAGGAGCTGCCGCACGATGCGTCCACGCCCAGCTCCAAGAGCGCCGCGCACCGCAAACTCTTTTGCGCGGGCAGCGGCTCGGGCCAGAAGCAGGTTCGAAAGATTCACGCCTGCAATTAACAGAATCGTCCCGACCGCGAACCAGAGCGCAATCAGCGAACGGCGCAGTTTCCCGGTGACGTAGTCCTTGAGCGGGATGGGTACCAAGTTGCCCTTATAGCGGCCCCGAGATTCTGGATACTTCACATTGAAATAGATATCTGGCGCAACACGATTGGCGTCATCGAGTGCCTGCGCTTCCGTAACACCGGGCTTGAGCCTCCCGACGAGTGTCACGATGTTGCCCCACATCCGCTCTTTGTCGAGGCTGACCGGCACGAAGAGATCGGCCTTGGCGCCGGGGGAAAACACTGCGCCATAGTCGAATCTTTGTGGCAACACCCCGACCACCGTGACGGGTGCTCCATTCAGCTCGATGGCCCTTCCAACGATCGTCGGATCGGAGTGAAATTGACGTCTCCAATACGCATTGGCGAGGAGCGCGAAGGGCTGTGCCGTCGAATTGGGGACAACTGCTCCCGAGCGTGATTCCTCTAAAGTAAAAAGACGTCCGATGGCCGGCTCGACCCCGAGTACCTGGAAGAAATTTCCAATCACTTCCATCCCGGTTGCCGGGACCGGTTCGCCTCTGCCAGTCAGCCGGAAATTTTCGGGAGTGGTAAAGGCCTCGTAGCCTGTCACATCCTGATAGACACGGCTCTCGCTTCGGAACTCTTCATAGGCATCGGCGGAGTAGGTTGCACAGGACCATCCGCATTCGGATGGTGGCGGTGCGATCCACACGAGTTCGTTGGAATGCGGGAAGGGAAGCGCCCGCAAAAGGATGGTGTTGACCACGCTGAAGACCGCGATGTTGGCTCCAATCGCAAGCGCTAGGATCAAGAGCGAGATGGAAGCGAAACCGGGATCGCGACTCAGGGTGCGAAATGTGTAACGAACGTCCTGCAGAGCGTCAATCAGATAGTCCGAACGACGCCTGCGCCTTTCTACCTTCTGTCCAATCTGTTCACCAATGCGTTGCACCGCACGACGATCGCCAAATTTGCGCTCTGCTTCTTGGCGTGCCGCTTCGGGAGCCCAGCCTTGCCGGATCAAATCGTCGGTTTTCGCATCGAGGTGGAACTCCAATTCCTCGGTTATGTCAGCCGTAGTATTGGGGCCGAAGAAGCGGGCGTAGCGGCGCCAGAAGGGCATCGTCATCACCGGGCCTCCTCGGGATCAGGCAATCGCGCTGCGGTGAGGACTTTTGCCACAGCGGCGCTGTAAGCCTCCCATTTCTTGACTTCCTGCCGAAGATGACGGCGGCCTTCGGTAGTAAGCCGATAGAATTTTGCCTTCCTCTTGTTTTCAGAGAGTCCCCAGTGTCCATCGAGCAATCCCTTGCTCTCAAGCCGCCACAGGGCAGGGTAGAGCGTACCCTCTTCTACCAGCAAAGTGTCGTCGCTCTGCCGGCGAATAAAGCCGGTGATGGCGTAGCCGTGGAGTGGACCCCAAACCAAGGCCTTCAGGATAAGAATGTCGAGAGTGCCGTGCAGGAACTCAAGCTTGGCTATTTCCATTGCTCCCCTAGCCTCACAAGGGAAGAATCTCACACCTTCCCCTCGAGGGGCAAGGGGAGCGTGCCGGAGACCTAAAGTTGTGGTCGGGCAATTCAGAAGCCGTGAGAATTTCTTCTGTTTTACTACTGAACAAGCTATCTAACGCCGCAAGCTTGAAGCAATGCCGGAAGGTGGTTAATTCCCATCAGTGGCAGGTTGCTGTGAATCCGCGCCAGCTATTGTTGATATTCGTAATGCCAGCAATGAGTCCACCGGGAGAAATGCCACGAGCTTCCGTCATGGACGAGTTTGGAACGTTGATGAGCTTGAACGTCCCATTCAAGTATAGGAAGGACGTGGCTGACGTGGATGTGCGGGCGTGCCCAATAATTACCCCTGCATTGCTGATGCCTGACAGCTCTGTGCCAGGAGTATTGGGATAATCCAGCGTTGCCCATTGGCCGGCGTGGTAGATGAAGCCGTGGGGAAGTCCGGCGATTGAGGTACTGTCAAAATACGAGCCTGCCACCGTGCCTTGGTCATTGATGCCGTAGACAAATGTCCCGAAGCTTTTGGGATAGTCGAGATTGATGATGCTGCCATTACTCCAACGTTTGAAACCGTGACCAAAGCCGTTTGAGTCCTCGTACCAACCAACGACGCTCTGGAACTTGTTTAGTCCGGTGGCTATGGTGCTCCCGACAGCATTAGGATGGATGATGGTCGTAACCATCGAACCGTTCAGCAGAAATCCGTAGGACACTGCGGTTAGCGGATCGGCCCGATAGGAGCCAACCGTCACCCCGTTGTTATTGCGAGCATAGAACGTCGTACCCAGTGAGTTCGGAGCGTCAAAATAGACCACCCCACCCCCCGAGTAGCGGATGAAGCCTCGCGCCGTATTCCCAAAGTTCGCTTGTCCGACGGTGGTCCCAAAGTCATTCACGCCATTAACTCCGGTGGTAAAAGGGTTAGTCGAACTTGAGGGGTTGAGTAGGAACAGCTTGAACGTGCAGGATGCTTGGGCTTGGCCAAACCCTCCGGATGACGTCGCAAGGACTACGCAAAGGATGCTAACGCGAGATAGTAACGAGGGATTTAAGCGTGACATGTGAGTATGCCTCCTGCACAGGCGAACCGAGATGCTTCGGCCCCCCATTTTCGCGACTGAGATGATGCCTGAATTCAGCAGGGTTGCTGACCTTAATGGCCCGGTACAGCAAAGAGGGCAGGTCGAGTAGAGCCGTTTGCAGGTAAACGCCGAGAGCCATCCGGCTTTGTTGCAACTATGGTTATGGGCTACGGATCGCTCCGTCGGACCACCCCATCCCACTCTCTTTGTTTTGGCGACGACTTACGAGGTGAATCAATCCAGGGAGGAAGAAGGGACATCACAAAGCTCATTCTTCTTCATCCATCAGGGCGTGATCCGGACAGAAGACTGTCCATATCTGAACACCGAATCCCATCTTCGGACGTTCCTGCATGAGTTTCCGCCCTCAGCTCTGATACTGCTTGGCTTACTTCTGGGCCAGTCGGCAGTCTAATTGCAGTTATCTCACTCACGAGCCAAGCCTGCTCGCAGATGGAGGCATCGTGTTCACACCACTCCAGGACATTTCCTTCGCTCTCAGGCAGCTCACCAGGAATCGCGTCTATGCCGGCAGCGCGGTTCTCTCCCTGGCGATGGGTATCGGTGCAACGGCGGCGGTCTATAGCGTCCTCTACGGGGTCCTGATCGATCCTTACCCTTATCGCAGCGCCGATCGGATCGCTTTCATCACGGTCGAGAACAAGCAAGGCCTCGGCGGAGACATTCCGCTGACGCTCTCTGAACTTGACCAGCTACGCCAGGCCCAATCCGTCGAAGACGCCTTCGCGCAAGACGACGTAACCATGATTTCCACAGACGGCGAAATTCCGCAGACGGTCAAAGTGCTGGAGATGACCGGCAACGGCCTCCAATTCCTCGACGAATCCCCTCTCATCGGCCGCGTCTTTACACGGACGGAAGCTCCTGCTGGTTTATCCCCGCCGCCTGTAGCCGTCATCAGCTACCCGTTTTGGAAGGCCCACTTCGCCGCCAGACCCGACGTCCTGGGAAAGGTGCTCGAACTCAACCACCAGAAATACACCGTCATCGGTGTCGTCGGCCCGCGCTTCACTTGGCATGATTCTGAGGTATACGTGCCCATGCCGGCAGGCATGGATCCCAAAAGCCGATTTCAGGTGCTGATACGTCTCGGCTCCGGCATCTCGACCGATGCGGCGGCCGGCGAACTCACCAGTTTTGTGCAACAAGTGGGCCGCGATGAGCCATCGTTCGTGCCGCGCGATGGCTACCGCGTCAAAGTAGAGACCCTGAACAACTATTTGCTCGGCCAGTTCAAGGGCACGCTGATTTTGCTGTTCGTCGCCGTCGGCCTTCTGCTTCTCATCGGCTGCGGTAATGCTTCGATCCTCATGCTGGCGCGCGGGACTGCCCGCGTGCAGGAACTCGCCACCCGACTCGCTCTTGGAGCCTCGCGACTCCGCATCGCGCAGCAACTGCTCACCGAGGCCGTCATCCTTTCTGTGACCGGCGGCTTGCTGGGTATGGCCTTCGCCCAAGTCGCTTTACGCCTCATTACCGGCTTGATCCCTGAATATTCCATCCCGCATGAAGTGGTCATCACTTTGAACACACCAGTTCTACTGTTCAGTACTGCTGTCACGGTAACCATTGGAATCCTCGCCGGCATTTTCCCAGCCTTCCAGTTTTCAAGTCCGCAGATCAGCCCGATGGCCCAGTCCTCTAACTCACGCAGCACGACTTCTCGTGAAGCGCGAACTCGCAGCGCCCTTATGGTTGGACAGACGGCGCTCACAATCCTCATGCTCGCCGGTGCAGGCGCCGCCATGCGCAACTTCCTCCAAGCCTACGCCGCCGAGCTCGGCTTCGACAGTCACCAGGTACTCACGTTCCGGGTCAGTGTGCCCGAGAAAGCCTTCCTGGGCTGGCAGGAGCGAGTGAACTACTACGATGCACTCATCGAGAAGATCCAAAGCACGCCTGGAGTCACCACCGCCTCCATCTCGGGAGTCGGAGTTCCACCGAACCAAAACTGGTTCCAGCCGATGCAGATCGTCGGCTACACTCTCGACGAAAGACTCAAAAGCGGGCTCAATCTAGTCGGCCCCGAATACTTCTCCGTGCTCCGCATCCCGCTTTTAGAAGGACGAACTCTGACGCGTGAGGACATGCTCCGCGGAACCCACGTTGCCGTTATCAGTAAGTCCTTTGCCCAACGCTACTTTCCGGGCACCGATCCCATAGGAAAGCTGATAGTCCCCACCGAACTGACGCAGGTTCCGCATACTCTACTTTTTTCGCCCAACATCGACCAGCCTTTCCAGGTCATCGGCGTAGTCGGCGATGTCCGTAACGACGGCTTGCACCGTCCCATTCTTCCTCAGGCGTATATCCCGTCCTCCATCCTGGTATCCCAGAGCGCCAACATTCTTGCCCGCACCAAGGGCAATCCCGGTGCGCTAGTTCACGCCATCAGTGCCCATGTCCGCACTCTCAATCAAAATCAGGCGATCAGTTTCGTGTACTCGATGGACGAGTATCTTTCCATGTTTGTGTGGTCGCACGAGCGTTTCATCGCGGTCCTCATCGGTGTTTTTTCCTTCGTCGCTCTTGGCCTCGCGATCATCGGTTTGGCCAGCGTAGTTGCCTATTCCGTAGAGAGGCGAACTCGCGAATTTGGTATTCGCACGGCCCTCGGTGCCCCACAATGGAATGTTCTCCTGCTCACTCTCACCTCAACGACTCGAACTACCGGCATGGGACTCATCCTTGGCATCCTTCTCAGCATCGGGCTCAACGATACTGTCCATCGCTGGACCCAGAGCAATTTGCGCGATGCTTCCGTGCTTGCCGTCATGGCAGGAGTATTCCTCGTGGCGTCGGCTGTTGCATGCCTCCCACCCGCACGCAGGGCAACGCGTATTGATCCGGTGGTGGCTCTTCGAGACAGCTAGCCGCCAGGCTCATCTACAAACAAGGCGAAAATCGTTCCCGAGACTCTGAAATTCTCTGGAATCGACGTCAGCGACCTCGCGCACTCAGTGGCCCGGCCGGCCGCAGTTCGAGCACCGACAGTTTTCCGTCTGTGAGGATGTTGTCTCCGGTCGCATTCTTGATCTTTTTTGGGGCGCTGGGCCGATCGACGTCTACGTACCCGTTTGCTGTACCCACAAACAACAGGTCCGTCATGACCCAATCGCGTTCGCGGTCAACATGCGGATCGATGCGATGGGTCCATTTCGTCGCCGCCCTGCTGTTCATGGTTGCGATGTCGTGCGTAGCCGCACCCACCCAGACGTCCCGTCCCTGATAGCGTTGGGCCATTTTCCAGATCCGGATGTGATGTCGTTTCGCAAAGGTGTTCAAGGACTTCTGAAAGACCAGGTCGGGTGGCCTTCCCTCCAGCAGGAGCGTGGAGACAGGCGCGTCGGAGTACCCAGTCTGTCGAATCGTCGCTTGCACCGCTTTCAACGCGGTGCGGGCGTTTACGCTATCGGCTGCAATCCAGCCGGCCTCTCCGAAAGCGGCGATCAACTCCTGTTCGGTGCCAAGAAACATCAGGTTGGTTAGATCGGACGGAATCTTGCCTGGGGTAGAGGTGCGTAGGGGCGCAGCTTCGACAAGTCGTTGGAGTGTGGCGTCTACCGGTAGCTGCTGCCATCCCGCCCAAGGTTCCCTCTGCCTCAGCGTCGAAGGACGCACCACTTGAACCTGAACGTCGGTTCCCGCGGGAAACAGAATCTCGCGCCGAATCGACAGGCCATAGACTGTCTGCACACCCTTGATTGTGTATCCCGCAATTGGATTGACCACGCCAACCACCGACAACACCAGCGACACCTTGCTCTTTGCATGCGGCTGGATGATGCCCAGGATCTCGTTGTTCTGCACC
>Ga0068859_100000791_pt1 | contig 32046 bp, 30 predicted proteins | sample KBSSwiS22_FD_66585 | JGI IMG/M metagenome (GOLD analysis project Ga0068859, IMG submission 66585) | Switchgrass rhizosphere microbial communities from Kellogg Biological Station, Michigan, USA - KBS Switchgrass S2-2 | ecosystem: Host-associated > Plants > Roots > Rhizosphere > Soil ...
GTCATTGCCGTCTCGTTCACCCCCGTCTTCGCGCTCGAGGCGCAGGAGGGTCGCCTCTTCCGGCCGCTCGCCTTCACCAAGAACTTCGCCATGGCGATAGCGGCCCTGCTCGCCATCACTCTCGACCCGGCGATCCGGCTCCTCTTTACGCGGCTGAAGAACTACGACTTCCGTCCCGCCTGGGCTTGCCGGGTCACCAACGCCGTGCTCGTCGGGAAGATGTACCCAGAGGAGAAGCATCCGATCTCCCGCGTCCTCTTCCGCTTGTACGGGCCGCCCGCGAGGTTCGTGCTCCGCCATCCGAAATCCGTCATCACCGCGGCGATCCTCGTCGTCGTCGCGACCGTCCCGGTCTACCGAAAGCTCGGATCCGAATTCATGCCTCCGTTGAACGAGGGCTCGATCCTCTATATGCCGACGACCCTGCCCGGTATTTCGGTGACCGGGGCGCAGGCCCTTCTACAAAAGCAGGACCAGATCCTCAAGTCCTTTCCGGAGGTCGAGCGCGTATTCGGAAAGGCCGGCCGCGCCGAGACGTCCACCGACCCGGCGCCTTTCTCGATGATGGAGACAGTCGTGGTGCTCAAGCCCGACTCGCAGTGGCGCACGACGGGCCGCTGGTACTCGGCCTGGATGCCCAACTTCCTGAAGCCGCTCGTGCGCCCGCTCTGGCCCGAGACCATCTCCTGGGAGGAGCTCGTGAACGAGATGAACGCCAGCCTCCAGCTTCCGGGCCAGACGAATGCCTGGACGATGCCGATCAAGAACCGAATCGACATGCTGACCACGGGAATCCGAACGCCCGTGGGCATCAAGATCTTCGGCGCGGACCTTGGGCAGATCGAGCGGATCGCTCGCCAGCTCGAGCCCGTGCTGCAAGCTGTTCCCGGCACCCGTAGTGTCTACGGCGAGCGGGTCGCGGGGGGCTACTTCATCGACTTCGATCTGAAGAGGCGCGAGATCGCACGCTACGGGTTGACGATCAAGGACGTCCAGGAAGTCATCATGGCGGCGATCGGCGGCGAGAACGTCACGACGACGATCGAGGGGCGGGAGCGCTATCCAGTCAACGTGCGCTACCCGCGGGAGCTTCGCGACGATCCCGACAAGCTCGCTCGCACGCTCGTTCCCACGATGTCCGGCGCCCAGGTTCCGCTCTCCGAGCTCGCCGACATCCGCCTGGTCGAAGGCCCCTCGATGATCCGCGACGAGAACGGCCGGCTCTCCGGGTACGTCTACGTCGATGTCGACACGGCGAAGCGGGACATCGGCGGGTACATCGCCGACGCGAAGGCGGCCGTCGCCAAGTCGGCCAAGCTGCCCACGGGCTATCAGCTCGTCTGGAGCGGCCAATACGAAGCAATGGAAAGGGTTCGGGAGAAGATGCAGGTCGTCCTTCCGGTCACGCTGTTTCTCATCTTCTCTCTCCTCTACGCGAACACGAAGTCGCTGCCGAAGACGTTCATCGTGCTGCTCGCCGTGCCCTTCTCCGCCGTCGGCGCGATCTGGTTGCTCTACGCCCTCGGATACCACATCTCGATCGGCGTCTGGGTAGGCCTGATCGCCCTGCTGGGTCTCGACGCCGAAACCGGAGTCTTCATGCTGCTGTACCTCGACCTCGCCTACGACGAAGCGAAAACGTCCGAGAGGATGCACAACCGCGAGGACTTGAAGGAGGCCATCATGCACGGCGCGGTCAAACGCGTGCGCCCGAAGGTCATGACGGTCGCGTGCGCCTTCTTCGGGCTCGTACCGATCATGTGGTCGACCGGGGCGGGCGCCGACGTGATGAAACGCATCGCGGCTCCCATGATCGGGGGGCTTTTCACGTCGTTCACCATGGAGTTGCTGGTCTATCCGGCCGTGTACTTGCTCTGGAAGTGGCACGCGGAAGTCAAGAAGGCAGCCCGGATAGACGGTCCGCAGTCCCCCACTCAGGCAACGCCGGTGGGCATCTCGCCGCATCCATCGTTCTGAAAACGAGATTCGTATGACACTCAACACCAGAGCCATCTTTTGGGCGGTCAGCATCGTGTCCGCGGCCAGCTATGTCGTCTGTGCAGCCTTCGTAGCCGTCGCTCCGGGACCAACGTCTAGGTCGCTCAGCTGGGTCATGCACGTCGACCTCTCCAGTCTCGCGCGGCACATCACGTGGCCGAGCTTCGTCGGCGGGGTACTCTGTTTCAGCCTGGTGATGGGAATCCTGGCCGGTGCGTCCGCCTCGGCCTATAACCGTCTCGCAGGCCCGCCGCGATGACCGAAGGCTCTTCGCATTCGCAGCACTCGGCCGCGCATCACGGTCACGGGGGCCGGCACGCGGATGGGCTCGCCCCTACGGGACAGGGGGCCAGCGAGCACGGCCCGCACGCTCACTCTGTTTCCGACTTCCGCCGGCGATTCTGGATAGCTATCGCGTTGACAGTTCCGGTCGTGCTGCTATCGCGAATGATCCAGCACGTTTTGGGCCTCGGCGACAAGCTCTCCTTCCCGGGCGATCAGCTGGTTCAGTTCGTCTTCGCCAGCGCGGTCTTCTTCTACGGGGGCTGGCCGTTTCTCAACGGCCTCGTGGAAGAGCTCAAGAAGCATCGACCGGGAATGATGACGCTAATCGGTCTCGCCACTGGCGTCGCGTACTTCTACAGCACCGCAGTAGCGTTCGGAGTCCCCGGGGAGGGCTTCTATTGGGAGCTCGCTACCCTCATCGACATCATGCTCCTCGGTCACTGGGTCGAGATGCGCTCGGTCATGGGTGCCTCGCGCGCGCTCGAGGAGCTCGTGAAGCTGATGCCCGCCGACGCTCACAGGCTGCGAACGGACGGGTCGACCGAAGACATCCCTCTCACTGAAATCCGAAAAGGAGACAGGGTCCTGGTCAAACCGGGCGAAAAAGTGCCGACCGATGGCGTCATCGTCGATGGCCGCTCCTCGCTCAACGAGGCCATGCTCACCGGAGAGAGCAGGCCCGTCGAGAAGGTTATCGGCGACACGGTCATCGGCGGTTCAGTCAACGGAGAAGGGGCGCTCACCGTCGAGGTGCGCAAGACCGGCGACGAGACCTACCTGGCTCAGGTCATCGAGCTCGTGCGTCGGGCGCAGGAATCGAAGTCGCGCTCGCAGGATCTGGCCAACCGTGCTGCCCTCTGGCTCACGCTGATCGCACTTGCCGTCGGCGCCATCACGCTGGCTGCCTGGCTCGCCTCAGGCCGCGGCTTCAACTTCGCGCTCGAGCGCATGGTGACCGTTATGGTCATCGCATGCCCGCACGCGCTCGGTCTGGCAGTTCCGCTCGTCGTCGCCGTCTCCACGGCGTTAGGCGCCGGGCACGGCCTGCTCATCCGGGATCGAGCGGCGTTCGAGCGCGCCCGCGAGCTCCGGGCGGTCGTCTTCGACAAGACGGGGACTCTCACAGAGGGTCGGTTCGGCGTCACAGACCTCGTGCGCCTGGGCGACCTCGACGAGCCAGCCGTTCTTCGCTTTGCCGCCGCCATCGAGAGCCGTTCCGAGCATCCGATCGCCGCTGGCGTAGTCCGGAGCGTGACCGAAAAGCGCATCGCCTACCCGGCGCCCGGCGACTTCCGGGCCATCCCGGGAAAGGGCGCAGAAGGCATCGTGGAGGGGAAAAAGGTCGAGGTCGTTGGTCCCGGCTTCTTGAGGGAGCGAGACCTCGTCACGCCGGATGAAAGACTCACGCGCATCGCCGAGGAGGGCAAGACGGTCGTCTACGTGCTCGTTGACGGAAAGGTTCAGGGGGCGATCGCCCTGGCCGATCTCATTCGGCCCGAATCGCGTGAGGCCCTTCGGACGCTCAAAAGCATGGGGATTCAGACCATGATGCTCACCGGCGACTCCGCCGCCGTGGCTCGGTGGGTAAGCAAGGAACTCGCCCTCGACGACTTCTTCGCCGAAGTCCTTCCCGATCAGAAAGCGGCCAAGATCCGGGAGGTCAAAGCGCGCGGCCTTCGCGTCGCCATGACCGGCGACGGCGTCAATGACGCACCCGCGCTGACGGAAGCCGACGTCGGCATCGCGATTGGCGCGGGAACCGACGTCGCGATCGAGTCGGCGGACATCGTGCTGGTCCGATCGGACCCGCGAGACGTTGCCGCGATCGTCCTGCTGGCGCGGGCCACCTATCGGAAGATGGTCCAAAACCTCTGGTGGGCCGCTGGCTACAATATCGTCGCGATCCCGCTGGCGGCGGGCGTCCTGGCCAGCCGTGGAGTTTTACTCTCGCCGGCCGTGGGAGCGGTTTTCATGTCCGTTTCAACCGTCGTCGTCGCGATCAACGCTCAACTCCTCCGGCGCGCCCGTCTTCGCCCAGGGATCAGGTAGAGGCCGGAGGAGGATGCATCACGTCTGATGGGACGGCCAGCTCTTGACCTGGTGTCGGGTCTTCGCGGTGGTAACCGAGACAAGCCACGGACTGCGTTAAAGATATGGAACGAAAGAGGCCGGAACTTTCGGCCCTAACGAGGATGGAAATGAAATTGGTGGAGGCGGCGGGAGTTGAACCCGCGTCCGGAAGCGCTGTGGGAGAGGCCACTCCATGCTCAGCCTCTTCTTGGTTCTCGTCCCGCCGCCTCGAGAAGAGGCAAAACGGCGGCGGGACAACCCCGAATGTGTTTCGCGGCTCCGTCCGGGGGTCCGGAGCCGCTACACCCGCATTTCGCGACGTCGGCCGAAGCGCGGCGGGTGCGCTATCCGGCAAACGAGGCTACTTAATTAAGCAGCCAGAGCGAAGTTGCTGTTGTTCGCAGCTACTATTTTTCACCCTGCTTTTACGAGGAGGGGTGAGACCTCGGCATGCAACCTCTCGCGCAATCGTCCCCGTCGAAGCCGTTTCGCCCCCACGAGCAGTCACGCGAGACTCAAAGAACGAGGGCGGATTCTAACAGGTCGTCGAGGCGTTCCATTCCGGGGGCGGATAGAATGCGCGCCGTGGCGAAGTCGGATCTGATGGTGGTCGTCACCTCGGTGGGCACCGAGGAGCAGGCGCTCGACGTGGCGCACGCGCTGGTGCGCAGCCGCCGCGCGGCCTGCGTGAACATCATCCCGAACGTCCACTCGGTGTACCGCTGGAAGGGCCGCGTCTGCGACGACGGAGAGATGCTGCTCATCGTCAAGACGCGCGCCGCGAATTTCGACGCCGTGCGCGAGACGATCCACAAGGTCAACACGTACGAGCTCCCGGAGGTGCTGGGCTACCGCGTCGACTGGGCCTCGCCCGGCTTCTCGTCGTGGATCGAGAAGATGACCGTGGCGTCCCGCCGCGCCGGCGCGAAGTCCGTGGCCGCGCGAAAGCCCCGTGCCGCGGCGAGAGCCGTACGTCCCGCCAGGAAGCGCGCGCGGGCGCGCTGACCAAAGCCCGCCAAGACTACGAACCCGGCCTCCGTCGCCTTCGCGTCCCTGTTCCTCGGTCTGGTGGTGGGCGTCGTGCCCGTCCGCGTCGTCGTCGGCGGTCCGGTCGCGTCGGTCGAGCTCGTGCTCGACGGGAAGCCGGCGGGCGTTCTGTCGCCACCCTTCTGGACCGGGGATCTCCCGCTCGGATCCGAGCTCGTCCCGCACGAGCTCGTGGCGCGCGCGCTCGGCGCGGACGGAAAGGAGCTCGCGAGCGCGCGGCAGTGGCTCAACCTGCCGCGGCCGCCGGCGGAGGTGGAGGTCCTGCTCGAACGCGACGCCTCGGGGCTCGCGAAGCGCGCGACGTTCTCCTGGGAGAGCCTGACCCCCCACGGCCCGACCGCGATCCACGCGACCTTCAACGGCGTTCCGCTCCCGGTCGCGAAGGACCGCACCGCGCCGATCCCCGCCTACGATCCCGAGCAGGTCCAGCTCCTGTCGGTGGAGCTCGAGTTCGAGAACGGCGTGCGCGCGCGCAAGGACCTCGTCCTCGGCGGCCGGACCGGCGAGCACGCCGAGACCGAGCTGTCCGCGGTTCCGATCCGTCTCGCCGAGGGCGCGAGGAAGCCCTCCGCCGCCGACCTGCAGGGACGGCTTCTCCGGCGCGGCGAGCCGCTGACCGTCGCCGCGGTCGAGCAGCCGAGCGGAATCCTCGTCATCGTCCGCGACGCCAACCGCCTGAAGGGCCTCGGCCGCTGGACCAACGTCGCGATGCCGGTGCAGTTCCGCAACGACCTCGCGCTCGACGCGAAGTCGGTCGTGCGCTTCCTCTGGCCGCGGCCGAAGTCGCACCGGCGGACCGACTCCGTCGTGGACCTCTTCCCGGTCTCGGGCGAGTTCGAGCACGCGTTCGGCGGGCTCCGCTGGATCCTGACGCGCGTCGACAATCCCGTGCCCGAGCCTCGCGCGCCGCGCTACGCCGACGCGGTTGCCGTCGCGGGGCTCCACGCGTTCGGCACGTTCCGACGGCGCGCGGTCCTGCTCGTCATGGACGCGAACACGATCGACGCGAGCGAAGTCTCCGCCGACCGCGTGCGGCGGTTCCTCGAGAGCCTGCGGGTTCCCCTCTTCGTGTGGTCGATGGGCGCGCCGGTCGGGCCCACCGCCGAGTGGGCCGACGCCGTCGACGTGACCTCGGAGAACGCGCTGCGCGACTCGTACAAGAAGCTCCGCGCCGACCTCGACGGGCAGTGGATCGTTTGGGTCGAGGGGAAGGTCCTTCCGCAGGAGGTCACGCTGGCGCCGGGGGCGTCCACGAGCGGGATCGCGCTCGTGCCATAGGGGCGGCCTTTGCGGCCGCCCGCAGGCGCGGACGAGCCCCGCCCCCTACGAGATCTCCTACCGAGCTCCGGTCCGCGGACGCCCGAAGACCTGCACCCACAGCACCTCGTCGCCCTGGGGCATCCGGCCGAGCGCGATGCCGTAACCCGCCTCCGTGAACATCGGGTTGAGGATGTTCTTGCGGTGCTCGGGGCTCGCCATCCAGGCCTTCATGACCTCGTCGACCGAGCGCTGGCCCTTGGCGATGTTCTCGCCCACGCCGTCCGCGACGTAGCCCGCTTCGCGCGTGCGCCCCAGGACCATGACGTGCTCCGGCGAGGCGTGCCCGTAGTAGCCGCGGGCGAGCATGTCGTCGGCGTGGCCCTGCGCGGCCTTCTCGAGCTCCGGGCTGGGGCGCAGCGGAGCGACGCGGTGCGCCGACCGCTCGCGGTTGACGGCCTCGAACAGCTCGCGCCGGACGCGGGTGTGGTCCCGCAGCTCCCGCGTGTCGCGCGCGAAATCGTCCGGAGCGGTGACGCCGAGGTAGAGGACGTACAGGGGCATCTCGTCCAGCCACGCCACGCCGACGCCGAGGTCGCGGTGGTTCTCGTGCTCGAGGTCCTTGAGGATGGACTCGGACTGGCGGCGCCATCCGGCGATCAGCGCGCCCGGGTCGCCGTCGCCCTGCGCGACGACCTGCGAGATCGAGACGGCCGGATAACCATGGTCGCGGGCCCGGCCCAGGAGGTTCTCGCCGACGCCGCCGACCGAGTCGAGGTTGCCGGCGGCGGCGAGCTCGTCGGCCCGGGCCTGCGCGGCGCGCGTGAGCGGCTCGGACAGCGCGACCGGTTCGCGGCCGGCGTCGGCGCGGAGGCGGTTGATCTCGGCGAGGAACTCGCGGCGGAGCTCTGCGAGTCCCGACGGATCGGCTCCCTGCGCTCTCGGAACCGGAACCGGGGGAAGCGCGAGGGCGATGGTCAGGAGAAGGGTTAGCGCACGGCCTCCAGCGCCTGATCGATGTCCGCGATCAGGTCTGCCGCGTCCTCGATGCCGACCGAGATCCGCACGAGACCCGGCGTCACGCCGAGGCGCACCCGCTCCTCCTCGGGGATCGACGCATGCGTCATCGTCGCCGGGTGCGAGATGAGCGTCTCGACTCCGCCGAGGCTCTCGCCGAGCGAGCAGAGGCGCAGCTTCGACAGGAACGCGTTCGCGCTCTCGAAGGAGCCCAGCTCGAAGGAGATCATCGCGCCGAAGCCCGACATCTGCTTCTTCGCGAGGGCATGCTGCGGATGATCGGGGAGGCCAGGATAGTGGACCCTGCGCACCTTGGGGTGCCGGGCGAGGTGATTCGCGATCTCGCGGCCGTTCTGCTCGTGGCGCTCCATCCGGACCACCAGAGTCTTGATGCCGCGCAGCACGAGCCACGAGTCCATCGGCGAGAGGATCGCCCCGGAGCTGTTCTGGACGAACCCGAGCCAGTCGACGTGCTCCTGGCTCTTCGCGACGGCGATGCCGCCGACCGAGTCGGAGTGGCCTCCCAGGAACTTCGTCGTCGAGTGGACGGCGATGTCCGCGCCGAGCGCGAGCGGCTTCTGGAGGTACGGCGAGGCGAAGGTGTTGTCCACGACGACGATCGCGCCCACGCGGTGCGCGAGCGTCGACAGCGCCGCGATGTCGCACAGCTGCATGGTCGGGTTGGTCGGGGACTCGAGGTGCAACAGCCGCGTCTCGGGGCGGATGGCGCGCTCGACCTCCTGGGGCTTCGCGGTATCCACGAAGGAGAACGAGACGCCGTATCGCGCCAGGATCTTCGTGTAGTAGCGGTAGGTCCCGCCGTAGGTCATGTTGGAGCAGACGACGTGGTCGCCCTTCTTCACGAAAGTCGAGACCGCCGTGATCGCCGCCATGCCGGAGGCGAACGCGCGTGCGCCCGCGCCGCCCTCGAGCGCCGTCAGGTTCTCCTCGAGCGCCGACCGGGTCGGGTTCTGGGTGCGCGCGTACTCGTAGCCCTTGTTCTTGCCGATCCCCTCCTGAACGTACGTCGAGGTCTGGTAGATCGGGACCGTGACCGAGCCCGTGGTCGGGTCCGGCGCGTTGCCGGCGTGGATGCACAGGGTGGAGAAGCCGGGGTGGTCCTCGGAGGGTCGTGAGTCATGAGTCGTGAGTTGTGAGTCGGCTGGAGGAGTTGCCACTGGGCTAGTCATTCGGATACCTCATTACTCAAAACTCACAACTCACGACTTCTTCTCGAAGATCCCCTGCCCGGGATAACGCTCGGCCCCGTCGGGGAAGAGCGTCACGACCGTCTTGCCGGGTCCGAGGCGACGTGCCACCTCGACGGCGGCGAAGGCCGCCGCGCCCGAGGATCCTCCCACGAAGAGGCCCTCCTTCCGCGCGATCTCGCGGCACGTCGCGAAGGAGTTCTCGTCCGAGATCGTCATCACCTCGTCGATGAGGCTCTTGTCGAGGATCGGCCAGAGTTGCGAGAGGCCGATGCCCTCGACCTTGTGCGGACCGGCCTCGCCGCCGCCGAGGATGGAGCCCACCGGTTCGACCGCGACGCGCAGGAGGCCGGGGTGCCGCTCCGTCAGGTAGCGCGCGACGCCGGTGAAGGTGCCGGTGGTCCCCACGCCCGCGACCCACGCGTCGATGCGCCCGGGGACCTGCTCGGCGATCTCGGGTCCGGTCGTCTCGTAGTGCGCGCGAGGGTTCGCCGGGTTGTGAAACTGACTCGGCTGGTACCCGCCGGGCGTCGCGCGGACGATCTCCTCCGCGCGCGCGATCGCGCCGACGATCTTGGCGTCGGCCGGCGTGCGCACGACCTCGCCGCCGGCGGCGACGATGAGACTCGCCTTCACGGGACCGTAGCCCTCCGGCATGACGATCACGCAGCGATAGCCGCGCGCAGCGGCGACCAGCGCGAGCGCGACGCCCGTGTTGCCGGAGGTCGCCTCGACGATCGTGCCGCCCGGCTTCAGGAGACCGCGCCGCTCGGCGTCCTCGACCATGGAGCGGGCGATCCGGTCCTTGACGCTGCCTCCGGGGTTGCAGCCCTCGAGCTTGGCGAAGAGGCGCGCCGACCCGTGGGCGAAGCGCGCGAGCTCGACCACCGGGGTGGACCCGATCAGGTCCACCGCGTCGGCGGCGGTGCGCGTTCCGGAGACTTCGGGGGTCGTCTTCGTGGCCACGGAGAGACTCGAACGATAACAAAAAAGCCCCGGCTAGGCCGGGGCTTCGGAACTCACGGGACGGGGACTCAGTACGCCTGCTGCGAACGCCGCGCCGAGTAGCACTCGCGGCAATAGACCGGCTTGCCGTTGGTCGGATTGAATGGGACCTGGGTCTGCTTGCCGCAGCCGTCGCAGGTCACGTCGTAGAAGGTGCGCTCGCGGCCCTCTCCCGAGGCGGACTTGCGCTTGTCGCGGCAAGCCTTGCAACGCTTGGGCTCGTTGGTGAAGCCCTTTCGCGCGTAGAACTCCTGATCATCCGCCGAGAAAAGGAACGTGTTTCCGCAGTCGACGCAAGTGAGGTTCTTGTCCGTGTATTGCTGCATCATGGAATTTCGCGATCTCCTGGGTTTAATCCCCTGGCCGGGCGGTTGTCCGCTCCGGCAAAAAAATGGTGAATCGAATGCACACAGTAGAAACTCCGGCGCCACGCGCGCCGGATCAAAGCTGTCTCTAGGACCGACCCCCTTTCGAACGCACGAACGCCTCCCCGCGAGGGCGTACGGATGGGGGATGGATAAACATAAAGGTGGCGATTGGGATGTGCGGGGTCTTCGTAAAAGTTGGCGGAACGTTACAAGGAGATGGAAATTCTTGCAAGCGGAATCTGTACGGAGGGACAGGTGGCAACCGCATACCCGTACGGGCGGCACTCGCGGCCGCCCGCGCGGGCGGGGGCAAGCCCCGCCCCTACAGAGGATTACCTAGGACCCGATGACTCCTTCAACCGGCGAGGAGGCGGTCGCGTAACGCTTCCGGGGGATCCGCCCCGCCCGGTAGGCCTCCCGCCCCGCCCGCACCGCATCGCGCATCGCGCGGGCCATGCGCACCGGCTCCTTCGCGCCGGCGATTCCGGTGTTCATCAGGACTCCCGCCGCGCCGAGCTCCATCGCAACGCACGCGTCCGAAGCGGTGCCCACGCCCGCGTCCACGATCACCGGCACCTTCGCGCGCTCCAGGATGATCCGGATGCTGTTGGGATTCTGGATCCCGAGACCCGATCCGATCGGCGCGCCGAGCGGCATGACCGCGGCGGCGCCGGCGTCCTCGAGGCGCCGGCAGACGATCGGATCGTCGGAGGTATACGGGAAGACCACGAAGCCTTCGGCGACGAGCGTCTTCGTCGCGGCGAGCAGCGCCTCGTTGTCGGGCCAGAGCGTCTGCTCGTCGCCCAGCACCTCGAGCTTGACCCAGTGGGAGAGGCCGACCTCGCGCCCGAGGCGCGCCGCCCGCACGGCGTCGTCCGCGTTGTAGCAGCCGGCGGTGTTGGGCAGGAGCGTCATCGTGCGCGGGATGAAGTCGAGGAGCGACTCCTTGCTCCGGTCGGTGAGATTCACCCGCCGCACCGCGACCGTGACGATCTCGGCGCCCGACTCCTCGAGCGCCTCCTTCATCAGCGGGAAGGTCGCGTACTTGCCGGTCCCGACGATGAGGCGTGAGCGGAAGGTGCGGCCGCCAAAGACGAACGGATCGTCCAGGGCGGCGGTCGCCGTCGTCGGAGTCGGAGGTTCCAGGGTCGTGGCCATGCGGCAATCCTATTCCTTCCGGCCTAGTCCTTCGGGTCGGAGAGGAAAACGTTGTCGATCAGCCGCGTCTTCCCGATCCGGACGGCCGCCGCCAGTGCGACACCCGGGACCACGGTTGCGACCCGCGTCATGGTGTCCGCGTCGACCGCCTCGACGTAATCGACCGAGAGCCCGGCGGCCGCGAGCTGCGACCGCGCTTCCTCCTCCAGCTTCGCCGCGTCGGCCTCGCCGTGTCCGGCGCGAGCGCGAGCCGCGAAGAGAGTGCGCGACAGATCCGCCGCCCGCCGCCGCTCCCCGTCCGAGAGGTAGGCGTTGCGGGACGACATCGCGAGCCCATCCTTCTCGCGCACGGTCTCGCCGACGCGGATGCGGATGGGAAAGTCGAGGTCGCGCACCAGGCGGCGCACCACCGCGAGCTGCTGCAGGTCCTTGCGGCCGAAGACGGCGAAGTCCGGCTGGACCTGGAGGAAGAGCTTCGCGACGACGGTCGCCACGCCGCGGAAGTGGCCGGGCCGGCGCGCGCCCTCGCCGCCGTCGGAGACCTGCGCCACCTCGACCGCGGTCGAGAAGTCGGCGGGATAGAAACGCGACGGATCCGGTCGATAGAGCAGGTCGGCATTCTCGCGCTCGAGAAGGCGCGCGTCCTTGTCCTCGTCGCGCGGGTAGCGGGCGAGGTCCTCGTTCGGACCGAACTGCAGCGGATTCACGAACACCGACACCACCACGAACGCGCCCTCGCCCTTTGCGATCCTCACGAGCGAGAGATGGCCCTCGTGCAGCGCCCCCATCGTGGGAACGAAGCCGATGGTCTTTCCGGCCGCGCGCGCGCTACGCACGCTCTCGCGCAGGGACTCCCGGTCGCGGACGGTGATCATGTTCATACCGTCATCCCGAGCGGTAGCGAGCGATCCCGTCCCGGGCAGGCTTCGAGCCGACGGCATTCGTCGCTTGTCGACTCCGGACCCTCGTGATGCCGGCTTCGAGATTCGCCGGCGCCGACGTTCCTCAATGCACGCGGCGCAGCGGGGGCCTCGCGCCCGTGAACGACTCCTCCTTCGACGGGAACGCGCCGCTCTTCACGTCCGCCGCGAAGGCGCGCGCGGCGTCCCCGATCGCCTTGGAGAGGTCCGCGTAGCGCCGCACGAACTTGGGCCGCAGGTTGGGCGACAGCCCAACCACGTCGTGGAAGACGAGGACCTGCCCGTCGCACGCCGCGCCGGCGCCGATTCCGAGCGTGGGGATCGGGATCTCGCGCGTGATCTCGGCCGCGAGCGACTCGGGCACGCACTCCAGCACCACGGCGAAGCAGCCCGCCTGCGCCAGCGCCCTGGCGTCCTCGACGATCTCGCGCGCGGAGTCCGCCTCGCGGCCCTGGACTTTGAAGCCGCCGAGCTTGCGGTAGGACTGGGGCGTCAGCCCGATGTGTCCCATGACGGGGATGTCCGCCCGCAGGATCGCCTCGACGGCGGGCAGGATCCGCCGGCCGCCCTCGACCTTGACCGCCGCCGCGCCACCCTCGGCGAGAAAGCGTCCGGCGTTCTCGACGGCCCGGGCCGGCTCGGCCTGGTAGGAGAGGAAGGGCATGTCGCCGACCACGACCGCGCGCTTCACGGCCCGCGATACGGCGCGCGTGTGGCGGATCATCGTGTCCATCGTGGCGGTGAGCGTGTTGGGCTCGCCGTAGACGGTCATCTCGACGGAGTCACCGACGAGCAGGATGTCGAGGCCCGCGGCGTCGAGCAGCGCCGCGGACGGCGCGTCGTACACCGTCATCATCGCGATGCGCTCGCGCCCCTTGGCGGCGATCAGCTGGGGAATGGAGAGGGGTTCGTTCTCCGGAAGGAGATCCATCGTTCGCGCTCCTTTCCTTCGGTCGACGTCCCCACATTCGGGGATCGCCGCCGATCAGGGCGAAGGCGAATTATATCGATCGCTTCGGCGCGGCGCTAAACCCTTGATCTGCAAGAGCCGCCGGTCGGGTCCGGAGGCGCGAGCGCTTTCCAGAGGGTCCTCTCCCGCAGGGGGCAAGGAGGGGCCGCCGTCCAGCGTCCAACGTCCGCCGTCTACCGTGCGCTGCCGGCCGGCACGTAGTACTGCACGCCGCGCTTCGCCTTCTGGATCTGGGAGACGAGGTCGTCGAAGTCGGCGGGACGGTTGACGAAGTCGATCTCGTTGGTGTCGACCACGAGGAGCGGCGTCTCCTCGTAGTGGTAGAAGTAGTAGTTGTAGGCCTCGATCAGCTGCGCGAGGTACTCGGGCGTCACCGCCCTCTCGAGAGACCGCGCCTTCTTCTTGATCCGCTTCAAGCACGTCTCGATCGATCCCTGCAGGAAGATGACGAGGTCGGGTTTGCGGACCGACTCCGAGAGCAGCGTGTAGAGCTTGTCGTAGATCAGGAGCTCCGAGTCGTCGAGGTTGAGGCACGCGAAGATCTTGTCCTTGGGGAAGTGGTAGTCGGCGACGACCAGAGTCGAGAACATGTCGATCTGGGCGATCTCCTGCTGCTGCTGGTAGCGCGCGAGCAGGAAGAAGAGCTGCGTCTGGAACGCCGCGCCCTTCTTCTTCTTGTAGAAGTCGGGCAGGAACGGGTTGTCGACGTCCTCGAGGATCTTCGTGCCGTGGAAGCGGCGCGCGAGCATCTCGACGAGGGACGTCTTGCCGACGCCGATCGGGCCGTCCACCGCGACGTGACGGAGCTTGACGTCGCCTTCCGAGGGAATCACGGGCCGAATTCTAGCCCAGAGCGTCGGCGCGTCAGCGCGTCAGCACGTCGGCGATGCCGCAGACCGCGAGCACGACCGAGACGAAGCCGTTGGCCGTGAAGAACGCCGCGTCGACCCGCGAGAGGTCGCCGGGCCTCACGATCGCATGCTGGTAGAGGAGCGCGAGCAGCGTGGCGGCGACGCCGGCGAGGAAGATCCAGCCGCCGCCGGCCATCCGCCAGACGGCGACGAGCAGGACGACCATGACCGCGTGGAAGAGCGCCGAGAGCACGAGCGCGCCGCGGGCGCCGAAGCGGGCGGGAATGGACTTCAGCCCGACGCGACGGTCGAAGGCCAGATCCTGCAGCGCGTAGATCACGTCGAACCCGGCCGTCCAGAAGAGGACCGCCAGGCCGAGGAGGATCGGAAGCCAGGCGATCGACCCCGTCACCGCGATCCAGGCGCCGACCGGCGCGAGGGCGAGACAGAGTCCCAGGACGAGATGCGAGAACGCCGTGAAGCGCTTCGTATACGCGTACGTGAAGAGGAGAGCGAGGGCGACGGGGGAGAGGAGCAGCGTCAGGCGGTTGAGGCTCGCCGCGGCTCCGACGAAGAGCGCGACCGACGCGATCAGGAATCCCCAGACGTAGCGGACCGAGAGGGCGCCGGCGGGGAGCGCGCGCGAGGCCGTCCGCGGGTTCTGCGCGTCGAGGCGGCGGTCGGCCAGCCGGTTGTGCGCCATGGCCGCGCTGCGGGCGCCCACCATCGCGAGCAGGATCTTGCACAGCGTCGCGAGCGGCGGCCAGCCGCCGGCCGCGAGGACCGCCGAGAGGAGCGCGAAGGGCAGCGCGAAGAGCGTGTGCGAGAACTTGATCATCGTGAGCGTCGTCCGCAGGCGGCCGGCGGCCTGCGGCGAGGCCATGGCGGGGACGGCGCTCACGCCGTCCGCTTTCGTCGCGCCGACGCCGTCCGCTTTCGTCGCGCTCACGGCCGGCGTCGGGTGCGCGCCGCGCCGCGCTTTCCCGGCTCCCAGCGGAACTGCTCGCCTCGGGGCGAGAGGCCGACGAGGCGCGCGACGCGGACGCAGTAGGCGTCCAGGAAGCGGTCGAGCGGCGAGCCGCTCGAAGCCGCCGGCGTCTCGACGTAGAACGCGGGCGACGGCGGCGCCACGATGGCTCCGGCGAGCGTCACGCTCCGCATGTTCTCGATGTGGACGAGCGAGTACGGGGACTCGCGAAACGCCAGCACGAGCGGCCGCCGCTCCTTGAGGCACACGTCGGCGGCGCGCTGGAGAAGGTCGCGGGAGACGCCGTTCGCGATCGAGCCGAGGGTCCCGCCGCTGCACGGGATCACGATCATCGCCGCCGCCGGATAGGAGCCGGAGGCGATCGACGCGCCGATGTCGGCGTTGTCGTGCAGAACGATGCGCCGCGCGGCGGCTCGGGGGAGCCGCAGGTGCGCGACCCACGCCGCCGAAGAGTCGATCTCGGAGGAGAGCTCGCCGCGCGCGACCTCGAGCGCGGAGCCGGTGACGATCAGATGGAGGCGCGGGGCATCCGCCGAGGCGAGAGCGAGCTCGACGAAGCGGACCGCCAGGCGCGCGCCCGACCCGCCGGAGACGCCGACGATGATCTCCCTGCCCGCCACGATCTGGCTGCGCGCCACGGCCGCGAGTCTATACGGGGCGACGCGACCGGAATCTGGACGGGCGCCAAGTCTCTTTGACGGTTCCCGAAGACGCGGCGGGCCCGCGCGTTCTCGTGCGTCGGCCGATCGCGGCGACGAATCTTCTGACGCTTTTCCGACGCGCCGATTTTCGCCTGCGCGCGACTAAGGCGCTGCAGCACGACGACTTGGGCTCCTCCTCCGGAGCGGGCACGGCGTTCGCGAATCGGCCGCTCTCAAGAGAAAGGAGGCGCCGATGGAGAACGCCTGATCCCGCCGACTCGATGAGGACATCCCAAGAACCAACGAATCGTCTCGATCCCGGTCTTTCTGACGCTCGAGAAGGAGTCTTCGATGAAATCCCGATTTCGTGCTTCGGCCCTCGCCGTCCTGCTCGTTCTGGGGACGGCCCTGGTTCTCTACGCGGAGACCAACGAAACCACCGCCTCTTCTCCGAAGGTCAACATCAACACGGCCACGGCCGCCGAGCTCGCCTACCTTCCGCGGCTCGGCTCCAAGGTCGCGGCACGCATCGTCGAGCACCGCAAGGAGAAGCCCTTCACTCGCCCCGAGGAGCTCATGGAGGTCAAGGGGATCGGGGAGAAGCTCTTCGTCTCCCTGAAGCCCTACGTCACCGTGAGCGGCCCCACGACGCTCAACGCCAAGGTTCGCTCGGCCGCCCCTTCTTCTCGCCGATCCGCCCCCACCTCGGCGAAGGAGAAGTCCTCCAACACCGTCCCGTCGGGCAAAGGACGGTGAATCCTTTCGCCCCCCGGGGCCGCCGAGGCCCCGGGTTCCCTTCTTCTCCTCGCCGTCGAGGCCAGAGGCTCCCTTCGGCCGCCGGCCTCACGCTCGTCGAGCTGCTCTTCTGGCTGATGGTGACCTCGTGGATCGCCGTTCTGCTGACGCAGGGCTTCTCCCGGCTCGAGGAGTCGGTCGCGATCCGATCCGCCGTCCACGAGACGACGGTCGCGTTCTACCGCGCACGCTCCTCCGCGATCGCGCGCAACCGCAACGTCGGGCTCAAGTTCCGGATGAACGGCCCGAGGCACGAGTGGACTCTGTATTACGACGGCAACGGCAACGGCGTGCGCTCGGCGGAGATCACGAGCGGCGTGGATCCGGCCCTGGGCGTCTACGTCCCCTGGTCGCGCAACGACGTGCTGCCCGGAATCATGACCGGGATCCGCGTGCCGGATCCCGGGAATCCCGGCGGCTATCTCGATCGGATCGACGATCCGATCCGCTTCAACAACTCGGACATTTGCTCCTTCTCCGGGATCGGGGAGAGCACGCCGGGCTCGGTCTACCTCTGGGACGGCCGCAACCGCATGGCCGTGGTGCGCGTCTTCGGAGGGACGGGCAAGGTGCGCGTTCTCTACTACCGGCGGGGAGAGAGAGGCTGGACACGATGATCGTGACGATCGAGCCCGGAAAGCGGCCAAGCGGAGACCTCGGTGTCGACCGTGGGAGACCAGAGAAGGGCTTTCGCATAGTGGGATCCGGCGGCGACGCGGCCGCGGGCGAGGAGGCAGTCGGTCAGACGAGCGCCCTCCCCGATCGCGGTTCCGTCCCAGACGACGGAGCGCGAGAGCTCGGCCGCGGGCCCGATCCGGCCGCGGCCAAGGACGCAGTCATTGGCCACGAACCCGTCGGGCCGCTCGAGGGCGAGGACGCGCGAGTCGCCGTCGAAGGTCCCGCCGCCGGCGGGAAAGGGTCCGCCGCGCGCGAGCGCTTCGAGCGACGCGCCGAGGAAATCGCCCGGGCGGCCGAGGTCGGCGTACGGGCCATGATGACGGACGAAGCCAAGCTCTTCCCGTCCCTCGTCGAGCAGGGGCTGCCAGAGGTCGCGGACCAGGGCCGTCTCGCCGGGCGGGATCCGGCGCAGCAGCCGCGAGGAGAGGACGCAGACCCCGGTGTAGAGAAGCGGCCGTGGTCCGTGGATCCCGAAGCCCGTGATGCGGTCCCCTTCGGACTGAAGCGGCGTGTACCGATCCGGGTCCCGGTTCTCGGTGACGAGGAGCGTCGCGGCGCGCCGCGAGTCACGGTGTCGGCGGATCAGACCGGGGAAGTCGGGCGTGATCGCGGCATCGGCGTTGACGGCCAGAAAGTCGCCGCCGCCTCCCTCCAGAAACGCGGCCGCGTTGCGGAGGGCGCCGGCAGTGCCCAGGATCTGTGGCTCGTGGAAAAACGCGAGCTTCGGAAGGTCCGCCGTCTGTTGGCCCAGGTCGCGCTCGATCTGGTCCGGGAGGTGATGCAGATTAATCGCTACTTCGCCGAGGCCGGCCTGGTAGAGGCGGCGCAGGTGCGCGCGAGCGAGCGCGACGTTCAGAAACGGTAGGAGCGGCTTGGGCAGCGCGTCGGTGACGGGACGGAAGCGAACCCCCTTGCCGGCGCAGAGAAGGATGGCTCGCATGCCAGGCGCCTCGAGCGGGACCGCGCCGCTCAGCGCTTCTCCGGCCACACCATGTCGGGGGGCAGCCCGGGCTGCTCCTTCCGGCGCCTCTGGTAGAGCTCGGCGTAGGAGTAGGGGATCGCCTCACCGAAGTCGAGGTCCAGGCGGACGAAGACTCTCCGGATGGACACCGGATCGCCCTCGACCTCGACGAAGTTGCCGATCGGGGTCTCGTCGAGCGCAACGGCGCAGTCCTCGAAGCGCCACTCCTCCCGGCGCTTCTCGTAGCGAAACCGCCGCGAGAGGCCGAGTCCCGCGAGGATCCCCTCGGCCTCGCCGCCGTCGGAGACTTCGACCTCGCGCTCCTCGCGCGTCTTGACGCCGCTCTGGAAGCGCGCCTTGCCCTTGTAGGTCAGGATGGCCTTGCCGGCGGCGGTCCTGAGGCGCACGGTGCGTCCGCTGGCGGACAGGCTGCGCGAGGCGTCGTCCGGCGGGAAGTCGTAGAGATCGTTGACCTCGTCGTGTGCGCCTGCGAGGAGCGATGCGCCCTGTTCTCGCAGCCTCTCGCGCAGGGCGCCGAGGTCCTTCGCGGGGAGCTTGACCTCGATTTCCTCATGGAAGCGCGGACCGGGCCCGGCGGAGCCGGAACCGCCGCTCACGGCAGCAGGCGGCGCGCGATCTCCTGGGCCTTCTTGCCGTCCACGCGGCCTCGATGACGCGCCATGACTTCCTTCATCGCCAGGCCGACGTCCTTCGCCGAGGTGAAGCCCTTCTCCTGGATGATGGTGCGGAGCTCGGCTTCGACCTCGGCCTCCGTCAGGCCCTTGGGCAGGTACTCCTCGAGGATCGCCAGCTCCGCGGTCTCGGCGTCGACCAGGTCCTGCCGTCCGCCGCGCGCGTATTGTTCGATCGAGTCGCGCCGCTGCTTGACCGCGCGCCGCAGGACGGCCTCCACTTCCTCTCCGGTCAGATCGCGCTGGGCCTGGATCTTCTCGTTCTTGAGCGCCGAGAGGAGGAGCCGGAGGGTGGCGACCCGGCGCTTGTCGCCGCTCTTCATGGCGGCCTTGAGGTCCTCCTCGATCCGCGGCTGCACGGCCGGAGGCTATCACCCGCTGACCAAAGCGATAGCCTTGCGCCCGTGGAGCGCTTCCTGATCGGCACGGCCGGCCACATCGACCATGGAAAGACCGCCCTGGTCAAGGCGCTGACGGGCATCGACGCGGACCGTCTGCCCGAGGAGAAGCGCCGCGGCATCACGATCGACCTGGGCTTCGCGCATGCGGAGTGGGACGGCGTCCGCGTCTCCTTCGTCGACGTTCCGGGGCACGAGCGGTTCGTCCGCAACATGCTGGCGGGGGCCGGCGGAACGCGCGCCGTCCTCCTCGTCGTGGCGGCCGACGAATCCGTGATGCCGCAGACGCGCGAGCACTTCGAGATCGTCCGGATGCTCGGCCTCTCGCGCGGAGTCGTCGCGGTGACGAAGGTCGACCGCGCCTCGCCCGAGCTGGTCGAGGTCACGCGGTCGGACGTTCGGGACCTGACGCGCGGCTCCTTCCTGGAGAACGCCCCGATCGTCCCGGTGTCGGCGAAGACCGGCGAGGGCCTCGAGACGCTCCGGCGGACGCTGGTCGATCTCGCGCGCACGGTGCGCACGGAGCAGTGGGAGAGCGGAGCGGTGAGGCTGCCGATCGACCGGGCGTTCCTGATCCCGGGGTTCGGCCCCGTCGTCACGGGGAGCCTCGTCTCCGGGACGATCAGCCGGGAGCAGAAGCTCGAGCTGCTCCCGGAGCGCAAGCTCGTGCGAGTGCGGCGCCTCGAGGTCCACGGCCACGAAGAGGCGGTCGCCCACGCCGGAGAGCGTGTCAGCGCGAACCTCGCCGGGGTGGAGCTGCCGGAGCTGCGGCGCGGGCTCGTGCTCGCCTCGCCCGGCGCGCTGCCCGTGACGGCGCGCCTCCTCGTTCGGCTGGACCTCCTGCCCGACGCTCCTCCCCTCGAGAGCGGCGACCGCGTCGCGCTCCACCACTACTCGACCGAGACGCGGGCGCTCGTCCGGCTCCTCGAGGCGGGCGAGTCCGGGAAGCTCGCGCCGGGCTCCTCCTCGCGCGTTCAGCTGCGGCTGGCGGACCGCCTGGCCGCGGCGCCGGGCGATCGGTTCATCGTCCGGCGGCTCTCTCCCGTCCAGACGATCGGCGGCGGCGTCGTTCTCGATCCTTTGCCGGCGGCGCCGCGCGGACGGCCGAGCGAGGCCGAGATCGCCGCGCTCGATCGTCTCGAGTCCGGGACCCTCGCACAGCGGCTGGAGCTGTGGATCGCCTCGGCGCGCGAGCGCGGCGTCGGCGAGGAGGCGCTCGCCCAGCGCGCAGGCGTCTTCGCCACCGACGTCCGCGCCGCGCTCGCCCCGTCGCTCGCGCAGGGACGCATCCACGCGCTCCGGCGCTCGCCGGACCGCTACGTCGCGGAGCCCGCGCTCGCCGCGCTCGGGACGAAGGCCGCGGGCCTCCTCCAGAAGCTGCTCTCGGCCGACGCGGCCGCCGTCGGCGTGCCGCGCCGCACGCTCCTGCAGCGGCTCCTCCCCGGGGCGGACGCTCGCTGGGCGGAGGCCGTCGAGACGGCGCTCGCCGCTCGCGGCGTCCTCGTGATCGCCGGCGAGGAGGCGAGGGCGCCGGGCCGCGAGGACCTGCCGAAGCCGGAGCGCGAGCTTTCCGAGCGCATCGTGGCTATTTTCCGCGAGCGCGGACTGGATCCGCCGTCCCCCTCCGATGTGGCGACCGCGATCGGGCGGCACGTGAAGATCGTCGAGGGGCTGATCGGCTATCTGGTCAAGAAGGGCGACCTCGTGAAGCTGCCCGGCGGGTGGATCGTGGCGCGGGCGGCCGTGGACGACGTCGTGTCGCGCCTGCGCGGGCGGGCGGGCTCGCTCGACGTCGGCGAGTTCAAGACGCTGTTCGGCCTGACGCGCAAGCTCGCGATTCCGCTGCTGGAGCACCTCGACGGCGCGAAGGTGACGCGACGGATCGGGGATCGGCGGGAGATCGTCAGGTAGGCGTTAGTCGTTAGTCGTTAGTCGTTAGTCGTTAGTCGTCGGCTCGTGGATCATAGGTTTTGTACGGCCTACGACCTACCACCTACGACCTTTTACGGCCCGAGCGGCCGCCGTAGCGCGGCGATCTGGCGAAGGTCGATCGAATAGGAGATCTGTCCGCTCAGGCTGAACTCGTTCCAGCTTTCCACGGGCGCGCCGTTCGCCTGCGCGGGGCGCAGGATCATCGCGCTCATCGCCCTCCGGAAGTACGGGATCAGGACCGGGTCGCTCGCCTCGAGCACGACCGAGCGATCGACGTGGCCGGACTTGTCGACGTGGACCCAGAACTTGACCGAGAAGGGGCCCTTGTAGGAATCCGCCGACCAGGGCGTCTTCTGCGGGATCGGCGCGGTGTCCACCTGGTCGATGGGGACCGTCCCGTCGGAGACCGGCGCGGGCTTGCGGGACTCGAGCCAGTCGCTGTCGTTGCCCCACACGAGCGGCTTGGGGATCGCGGTCGACGGCAGGACCGGAGTGAACGCCTGCTGCAGGATCTTGGGCGCGCGGACCTCGACCGAGAGCTCGATCTTGTACGCGCCCCACGTGTCGACCGCCTGCCCGCCGCGCCGTGCCGGCGTGAACGTCCAGCGCGCGAAGGACTTCAGCGCCTCGGCCGAGAGCGATGGGATCGGATCGCGCTCGCGGCGCGCGAGGCCCGCCTTGCCCGTCGGGTCCACGCGCACGGACGCGAAGTACGCGCTCGACACGACCGCGTCGGCGAACGGGAGCTTCGTGGGGAGTGCGGCGGGGACCTGGGCCGTGCTGCCGTAAGGGTTGTCGGCGGGCAGCCGGGCGATCGAGATCACGGCGGTGTCCGTGATCCGCATCGCGGGTGCCAGCGTCGGCGTGGCGGCGGGCGGAGCGGCGGGAGCGCCGGCCGGTTCGGTCCCGGCCGGTGCGCCGGGCGCCGGCGTCGTGACGGGAGCCGGAGCCGCCGGCACCGTGGCGACGGGAGCGGGCGACGTCGGCGCCGGTTCGGGAGCCGGTGACTGCGCGGCCGCCGTCGCGGCAATCCATCCGGCGAACAGTGCCGCCAGCAGCGAGACTCGATTGGCGAACCTCATGGAGTTGCGCGGGAAGTATAGCGAAAGGGACGAAGACGTTTCCGGGCCTCTTCGAGCGGGCTCCTTAACAGGCGGCGGGCGGCGAACGGAACCCTTTCCCGGGTCGGCATCTCGCGAGTTCGTAGAGACCGAGGGCCAGGCAGGCAGTCGAGCCGAATGTGGCGAGCCGCCTGCCGGTGCAGTGCAGGAACCGAGGCGAGCGACGGCGACGGTTATTTCGCGGCGAGCCAATTCGGTCCAGAGCCGACGTCCACGGCGAGCCGCACCTTCAGCTGCGCGGCGCCCTCCATGACCTCCGGGACCAGCCGCAGAAGCTCCGGAACCTCGTCCGCGGGGGCCTCCAGGACGAGCTCGTCGTGGACCTGCAGGACGAGCCGGGCATCGTGAGCGCCCTCCCGCAGCGCGTCGTCGAGGCGGATCATCGCGATCTTGATGACGTCGGCCGCCGTGCCCTGGAACGGCGCGTTCAGGGCCATCCGCTCCGCGTTGCCGCGGACCTGAGGGTTCGACGCGGCGATGTCGGGTATCGGCCGGACCCGGCCGAAGAGCGTCGTCACCTCCCGCGTCCGCCTCGCCTCCTCGACGATGCCGTCGAGCGTGGCGCGGACGCGCGGGAACTGGGCGAAGTACGAATCGACGTAGCTCTTGGCCTCGGAGGTCGACACTCCGAGCTCCTTGCCCAGCGTGAAGGCCGCCATGCCGTAGAGGAGCGCGAAGTTGATCCGCTTCGCGGCGTAGCGCATCTCATGGCTGACGAGGTCCGGCGCGACGCCGAAGATCTTCGCCGCGGTGGCGCGGTGGATGTCCTGCTCCTCCTCGAAGGCCTGGATGAGGGCCTCGTCACCGGACATGTGCGCGAGGATGCGCAGCTCGATCTGCGAATAATCCGCGACGACCAGCAGCCGTCCCGGCGGCGCCACGAACGCCTTGCGGATCTCGCGTCCCGTCTCGGTGCGGATCGGGATGTTCTGCAGGTTCGGATCCGACGAGGACAGGCGGCCGGTGGCCGCGACCGTCTGCCGGAACGAGGTGTGGACGCGGCCGTCCGCGTCGGCGATCAGGGGGAGCGCGTCGACGTAGGTGCCCTTGAGCTTCGAGATCTCGCGGAACTCGAGAACGAGCTTCGGCATCGGGAGGCCGCGCTCGGCGAGCTCGTTCAGGACCTCGAAGCCGGTGGACGAGGAGCGCGTCTTGGCCGTCTTCTTGAGGACGGGGTAGCCGAGCTTCTCGAACAGGATCTGCCCGAGCTTGACGGGCGAATTGATGTTGAACTCCTCGCCGGCCTCGGCCCAGATCTTCTGTTCCAGCTCGCGCAGCGTCTTCTCCATGCGCGTCGAGATCACGGAAAGGAGGGGCCGGTCGATCGCGACTCCGGCGAGCTCCATCCGGGCGAGCACGGGGGTCAGGGGGCGCTCGATCTCGCGATAGATCCGATCCAGCTGCGGGCGCGCCGCGAGCTCGGCGGCGAGCGGCTCCGCGAGAGCCAGCGCCGACGACGCGCGCTCCGCGAGCCAGCGGTCGGCGTGCGCGATCTCGTAGGCGTCGGGCAGGGCGCAGCCGGTGACCCCGGCGTCCTTGTCGGGAAGGAGCTGCTGGCCGAGCCGCTGGAACGCCATGGGCTCGAGCTCCGAGCTTCCGACGCCCGGAGAGAGCACGTACTGCGCGAGGCAGACGTCGAACAGGTCGCCGGCGACCGCCGCGCCCTCCCGCGCGAGCAGCGTCTCGATCGGCTTGGCGTCGGCCATCGCGAACCGGGCGCCCGGTCGGTCGAGATCCCGCCAGCGGCGGAGGATCGCGGCCGAGGGCTCCTCGGCGATCTGGGTCGTGTCCGCATCCGCGACGGCCAACAGGGCCTGGTCGCCCCGCGTCAGGAGCGCGACTCCCATACGCTCCCGCCCCGGCGCGAACGCCTCGCCCGCGGCGAGGCGCCGCGAGACGAGCTCGGGGGGACGCGCCGACTCTCCCTGGATCTCGGCCGCGAGCGAGTGAAACTCGAGCCGGACGAAGATCTCCTTCAGGCGTCCGTAGTCGGGCTCGGAGAGCCGCAGCGCGTTGGGGTCGTAGTCGACGGAAAGATCCGTCGGGATCTCGACGAGCCGCCGCGAGAGACGCGCCGCCTCCACGTTGTCCCGGAGGCTCTCGCCGACCTTCCCCTTGATCTCGGCGGCTCGCTCCAGCAGCGCGGGGAGGCTCCCGTACTGCGCGATCCACTTCTTGGCCGTGACCTGCCCGACGCCGGGAACTCCCGGAACGTTGTCCACGCTGTCGCCCATCAGCGCCAGGACGTCGGCGACCTGGCCGGGCCGCACGCCGAAGAACGCCTCGACGCCGGACTCATCGAGGAAGATCTCCTTCCCCGTGTGGAACACGCGGATGTGCGGGCCGACCAGCTGCAGCATGTCCTTGTCGGCCGTCACGATCACGACGTCCGAGCCGGCCGCGGCGGCCTTCGTCGCCAGAGTGCCGATGACGTCGTCCGCCTCGTACCCGGGCAGCTCGAGGACCGGGATCCGGTACGCGTCGAGGAGCTCCCGGATGTCCGGGATCTGCGACGCCAGGTCGTCCGCCATCGGCTTGCGGTTCGCCTTGTACTCGGCGTATGCCTCGTGGCGCTGCGTGCGGTGAGGGCCGTCCCAGGCCGCCGCGACGAGGTCCGGACCGTGCTCGCGCAACAGCTTGCGCAGCATCGTGACGAAGCCGTAGACCGCGTTGGTCGGCTTGCCCGCAGAGGTCGAGAGGCGCTGGATCGCGTGGTACGCGCGGTGGATGTTCGACATGGAGTCCACCAGGTAGAGCGTCGGGCGGTGCGCCTGCGGCGGAGACTTCTTTTGCGGGGCTTCCGGCATGAGATCCGGATTCTATGGCGCGGGTCCGCGCGATTCAGGCTCCTTCCCGAGGCGGACGAAACGGGCCATTGGCGCGGCGATTCGCGCGCGCCGCGCATTGGCGCAGCGCGAAAGGCCCGATGCGGAATCCGCGAAGTGAAAACGGCTGTGGGGGTTGGGAGAGGAGAGGAGGGCTCAGAAACAAAAACGCGCGACCCGTTGCCGGTGTCGCGCGACTCAATAAAGACAGACTACCAAACGGGCACGGTCGTGTCAAGGAAATTTCGCATCGAAGCGCATCATCGGATAAACGAAATAGGGTGAGTCAGATGCGGCGCCGGCGAGGGAGCGCTAGAAGCTCTTGCGGACGAGGGAAACCACCTGGGAGCGCACTCTCTGGGACTCGACCTGCAGATCCGCCGTCTCGCGCTGCATCTTCGCCACGAAATCCGCGTCCTCGATCCCCGGGAGGTTGATGCCGACGTTCAGGAGAGCCGCCTCGACGCAGGCGTCGAGGAGGAGCGCCGCGGCGCCGGCGTCCGAGACGGCGTTGGGATTTCCCTTCGCGGCGAGGTCCGGCAGTGCCGACAGGAGCCGCACCGCCGCCCGGGCGGTCCGCATCGGGACCTCCGCGGCGTGCTTGTTCGCGGCCGCGATCTTCTGTGCGCGGGCCGCCTTCTGCTCCTCGGTCTCCTTGGGGAGCCGGCGCGCGGCCACGACGGACTCGTAGGCCTCGGAGTCCTCGCGCGCGAGGCTCAGGAGCTCCTCGCGGGCGAGCCGCGCCGCTTCGGCGATCGGGCGCATGGCCTCGTGCGACGCGGCGTATTTCTCCTTCGAGAGAGTCAGCGCGGCGACCATCTCGGCGAGCGAGGCGCCCATGGCGCCGCCGACCGCCGCGGCGGTCCCGCCGCCGGGCGTGGGGGCGTTCGACGCGAGCGCGTCGAGGAACTGTTCGAGCGAGAGCTTGCCAAAGTCCGTCATGCGCGGGTCCAGGCCACGCGGCCGCGGGAAACGACGGCGGCCGCGAGGTTGACGCCCCAATGATAGATGAGGTGCCGATCGTCGGGCGCGTGGAGAAGGACGAGATCCGCCGATTTGCCGGCCTCGAGCGAGCCGACGTCCTCTGCCAGTCCCAACGAGGCCGCGGCGTTGAGCGTCATCCCGGTCAGGGTCTCCTCGACCGTGAGCGAGGAGTCGAGGCACGCGTGGACCGCCACCGCGGCGAGCGACTCCGTGAAGCACGTGCCCGGGTTCGCGTCCGAGGCCACCGCGACCGGGACGCCGGCCTCGATCAGGGCGCGGGCGGGGGCGCGTCGCGACCGCATCCACCACGCGGTCCCCGGCAGGATGACCGCCACCGTGCCGGCGGCCGCGAGCGCGGCGATCTCTCCGGCCTCGATGAAGAGCAGGTGATCGGCGGACGCGGCGCCGAGCTCCGCCGCCAGGCGCGCGCCGCCCGAGAGGGCGAGCTCGTCGGCGTGGACGCGAAGGCCCAGGCCGGCCCGCCGCGCGGCCTCCAGGATGCGCCGCGACTCCTCGACGGTGAAGACGCCCTTCTCGCAGAAGACGTCGCCGTAGCGCGCGAGCCCCTCCCGTGCCGCCGCCGGGACGATCCGCTCGGCGATGAGACGGATCCATTCGCCGCGGTCGTTCTGGAATTCCGGCGGGATCTCGTGGGCGGCGAGGAGGGTCGGGACGATCCGGGGAAGCCGCGCGTTCGAAGCGAGCGACCGCAGCAGGCGCAGCGCGGCGAGCTCGTCCTTCTCGGTCAGCCCGTAGCCGGACTTCGCCTCGACGGTCGTCGTCCCGTGGGCGAGCATCGCCGCCAGACGGGCGGTCACGGCCTCGCGGAGCGCCGCGTCGCTGCCCGCCCGCGTGGCCCGAACGGTGGCGTTGATGCCGCCGCCCTCCGCGGCGATCGTGGCGTAGGGGACTCCGGCCAGCCGCCGGCCGATCTCGGCGCCCCGGTCGCCCAGCCAGACCGGGTGCGTGTGCGCGTCCACGAGCCCCGGGATGACGGCGCGCCCCGCCGCGTCGAGCTCCTCGTCGGCGTCTCTGCCCGAGAATTCGCGCCGGTAGTCGGCCTCGGTTCCGACGAAGACGAGCCGCCCGCTCTCGGAGCGGATCGCGGCGTCGCGGAGGCGGAGGATCTCGCCCTGGGCCTTGCCGCGCCGGGCGGATTTCCCGAGCGGCGTCGCGAGAGTGCCGATGTTGCGGATCGCGAGCGTAGACATGCCTGGCTCTACGCCCGATCAAATCACGGACCCGCCGCTAGGCCGACGACGTGTCTCCCTTGCGGGTGATGTACGCCATCGGCTTGTCCTTCTCGTCCTCCTCCCGGTCGAAGTCGAGGACCTGCTGGAAGAGCTCGAGGGACTTCTGCAGCGTCAGCCGGAAGTTCTTGCGCTGGATCTTCAGCTCGTGGATCGCCTTCTCGATCTCCGCCGACCGCTGGAGGGCGTGGTGCGTCAGCTGCTCGGAGGAGTCGTGGGCCTCGCGCACGACGACCTCGGCCTCGCGCCGCGCCGCGTTGCGGATGTCCTCGGAGGCCTGCTGGGCGGAGAGCAGCGTCTGCTTGAGGATGCGCTCTCTCTCGCGGTGCTCGTCGTTCTCCTGCTCGAGCGCCCGGATGCGGGTCGCGAGGTCGGCGTTCTCGCGGGCCAGGATCTCCATGTCCTCGGCGACGTCGGAGAGGAACGTCTGCACCTCTACGGGGTCGAGGCCCTTCCACGAGCGCGAGAACTCGCGCTTCTGAATCTCGAGCGGGGTCGTTCTGGGTCGCATGGAACCTCCTGAGTGGGTCAGACGGTCAAACGGTCATGAGTCCACGGGTCAGAGTCCGGCTGCCAGCCGTACGAGAAACCGAGAGAGCAGGAAGATGATCAGGATCACGAAGAGCGGGGAGAAGTCGATGTTTCCCGTCCGATAGGGCGGGATGAGCTTGCGAAACGGACGGAAGAGCGGCTCGGTCACGGCGTGGAGGAACCGCACGATCGGGTTGCGCGGATCCGGGTTGACCCAGGAGATCAGCGCCGCGATGATCACGATCCACTGAAGCCCCTGGAGCGCATAGAGGATCACGTCGAGGATTGCCCCGGCCGCCGAGCCTCCGACGTTCACGGCCGGGTCTCTCGTGCGCCGAAGAGCGCCGTCCCGACGCGGACCTCGGTCGCGCCCTCCTCGACGGCGACTGCGTAGTCGTGGCTCATCCCCATCGAGAGCTCGGGAAGCGCAACCCCGAAGCGCGCCGACAGCTCCTCGCGCAGGCGCGCGAGCGCGCGGAAGTGGGGGCGCGAGGCCTCGGGGTCCTCGTCAAACGGCGGCACCGCCATGAGGCCGCGAACCGAGAGGTGCGGGCAGGACAGGGCCGCCTCGAGGAGGCGCGGGGCGTCCGGAACGGCCACGCCGGACTTCGTCGCCTCGCCCCCGACGTTGACCTCGAGGAGGACCGGCCAAACCCGGCCGGGATCCTCCCCGGCGAGCACGGACTCCAGCCGCGTCGCAAGTCTTTCCCGATCTAGGCTTTCCAGCACTTGGAAGTATTGTAGCGCCGTCCTGGCCTTGTTGGTCTGGAGAGGACCGATCAGGCGCCACTCGAGGTGGGGCCAGGCGGACCGGAGCCGCTCGATCTTCGAGCTGCCCTCCTGGACGCGGTTTTCGCCGAAGAGGACGAGCCCCGCCTCGGCGCCATGAGCGACGGTTTGCGCCGGCTGCCCCTTCGTCACCGCCATCAGTGCGACGCCGGCGGGATCGCGACCGGTCTTCGCCGCGGCACGGGCAATGTCTTCCAGAATGGCCGCGCGGCGCTTTCCGATCTCCTCCGCGAGAACACTCGTCATGGCGCGCCGAACGGGGGCGCGGGGCAGGCGCTCATGACCCGTTCGTGTTTGCGTCCGCCCCGAGGTTGGCCAGCCGGTCGGCCTCGACGTTCTGCTCGCGGCGGACGTGCTGAATCGAGAAGCGCGAAAACGCCTTCGCGCGCAGGAGCGCCTCCGCGAAGAGCGGCTGGAGGTGCGCCGCCTTGACCTTGTAGCGCCCGCGCATCTGCTCGACGAGGAGGAGGCTGTCGGAGCGGATCGCGACGTCCGACGCGCCGCGTTCCTGTGCGCGGCGGAGGGCCAGGAGGAGCGCGCGGTACTCGGCAACGTTGTTGGTCGCGCGCCCGAGGGCCTCGAAATGCTCCTCCGCCGGGAGGTTGTCCTCCGCCTCGGCCTCCACGAAGACGCCCGCTCCGGCGGGACCCGGATTACCGCGCGCGGCGCCGTCGATGTGCGCGCGGAACCTCATGGGAGCCCCATTCCCTCACGACGACTGCGGGTCGTAATAGAGGATCCGCTTGCAGGTATCGCAGTAGACGATCTCGCGCCCGTTCTTGAGAATCTGCATGGCGGCGGGGCGGATGCGCACGTGGCACGCCGAGCAGGATCCGCCGACGACGAGCGCCACCGCGAGCCCCTGCTTCTTCTCGATCAGCCGGCGGAACTCGGCGCGCTCTCGCGGAGCGATCGCGGACTCGAGCTGGCCGATCTCTTCGCGCGCCCCGACGAGCTCGTCGTTGATCTCCCGCTGCTCCTTGCGCCAGTCCTTGAGGCGTTCCTCGTGCTGCTCGGTCTCCGCGGGAAGGCTCGCCTCGCGCGACTCGAGGTCCTTCTTGGCCGTCTCGATCTCCTCTTCGAGATCGAGGAAGCGGTCCTCGGTCGCGCGGATCGCCTTCTCGACGGCGTCGATCTCGTTCAGCGCGGCGCTGTACTCGCGGCTGGACTGCACGCTGCGCAGCTGCGTCTGGTACTTCTTGAGCTTCTCGCGGTGGTCGGCGAGCTCGCCCTCGGCCTTGCGCTTCTCGAGCTCGGCCTCGGTCAGGCGCTGCTTCAGGGCCGCGACGGCCTGGACCTTCTCCTGGAACTCCCGGTCGACCTCGACGAGCTCGGACGGAACGGTATCGCGCTTGCGCTCGCGTTCCTGGACGAACCGTATCCGGCTCTGGAGGCGGTAGAGCTGAGCGAGCAGGTCGCTCAACCCCTGTCCCCGGAGATGGAAAAGGGTGTTCCGGTTGTGGAACACCCTGGTTTCAGGTCGAATTTTCGAAGTCGGGTTCGGATCAGAAGCCTCAAATCAACCTCTCGCCTGGTGGGTCCACCCGGATTCGAACCGGGGTCTGACCGGTTATGAGCCGGTGGCTCTGGACCGCTGAGCTATGGACCCCTCTGAATATAACAAACGGGGCACAAACGCCAGTAGGGGCGGCCCTTGTGGCCGCCCGGAAGAAGCAGGGCGGGGGCGAGCCCCGCCCCTACGCCGCCTCACCGTATCGTCTCGAGAAACGGCTTGAGCTTCTTCGCGCGCGAGGGGTGCCGGAGCTTCCGAAGCGCCTTGCTCTCGATCTGGCGGATCCGCTCTCGGGTCACGTTGAAGGAGCGGCCGACCTCCTCGAGGGTGTGCTCGGAGCCGTCCCCCACGCCAAAGCGCATCTTGAGGACCTGCTCCTCGCGGGGCGTCAGGGACTTCAGGACCCGGCGCGTCTGGTCCTGCAGGTTCGACACCAGGACCGCGTCGATCGGCGAAAGAACCTGGCGATCCTCGATGAAGTCGCCCAGATGCGAATCCTCTTCCTCCCCGATGGGCGTCTCGAGCGAGATCGGCTCCTGCGCGATCTTCATGATCTTGCGCACCTTCGAGACCGGCATGTCCATCCGCTTCGCGATCTCCTCGGCGTTGGGCTCGCGGCCGAGCTCCTGCACGAGGGACCGGGACGTGCGGGTGAGCTTGTTGATCGTCTCGATCATGTGGACCGGGATGCGGATCGTGCGGGCCTGGTCCGCGATCGCGCGCGTGATCGCCTGGCGGATCCACCACGTCGCGTAGGTCGAGAACTTGTAGCCGCGCCGGTGCTCGAACTTCTCGACGGCCTTCATCAGGCCGATGTTGCCCTCCTGGATCAGGTCCAGGAACTGCAGACCACGGTTGGTGTACTTCTTCGCGATCGAGACGACCAGGCGGAGGTTGGCCACGATCAGCTCGTGCTTGGCCTGATCGGCCTCCTCCTCGCCTTCGCGGACCATGCGGAGCGTCTTCTTGACGTCCTCGTGCGAGACGCCGAACTTCTGCTCGAGCTCGCGCAGCGACTTCTTGTACTTGGTGATCCGACGCTTGTAGAAGTCGACGCGGGTCGGGTTCGTCTCCTTCTTCAGGGTGTTCGTGTCCTGCCGGATGGTGACTTCGGGAACCGCCATCTGGCGGTCGATGTCCTTGAGGATGCCGATCGCGCGGTTCAGAACCGCGGGGGTGAAGTCGGCCGCGCGGATGAGCTTGGCCATCTCCGCGATCTTGCGGTCGATCGAGGCCTCGATGCGCGCGAGGGTCTTGGTGCCCTTCTTGATCGTGCGCGCCTTGAACTTCATCCGCTTGATGTCCTTGTCGAGCGCGCCGATCTTGCGGAAGCTTCCGAGGATCCCCTCGATCCGCCGCGTCGCGCGGTCGTCGAGGTTCTCCCGCTCCTCCAACTCGTCGTCGTCCTCCTCGGAGACGTTGACGATCTCCTGGACGATGCGCGAGTCGCGGCCGGCGTTCTCGAGCAGCTTGAGGATCTCCTCGAGGACGACCGGGTTGTTGGCGAGGGCCTGGTAGATCTTGGCCTCGCCCTGCTCGATGCGCTTCGCGATGCGGACCTCGCCCTCGCGGTCGAGCAGCTTGACCGTGCCCATCTCGCGCAGGTACATGCGCACGGGGTCGTTGGTCTTCTCGACGGCGTCGCGCGCCTCTTCCGCGGACTCGGCGGCGTCGGCCGCGCGGCGGCGGGCCGCCCGGTCGGGATCCGTGACGATTTCGATGCCCAGCTCGAAGAACCGCTCGTAGATGAGCTCGAGTTCCTTGGGAACGGCCGTCGCCTCGTCCGAGAGGATC
>Ga0068859_100000792_pt1 | contig 32045 bp, 28 predicted proteins | sample KBSSwiS22_FD_66585 | JGI IMG/M metagenome (GOLD analysis project Ga0068859, IMG submission 66585) | Switchgrass rhizosphere microbial communities from Kellogg Biological Station, Michigan, USA - KBS Switchgrass S2-2 | ecosystem: Host-associated > Plants > Roots > Rhizosphere > Soil ...
GTTGATCATGGTCTCCATGTTCGTCGAGTACATCAATCCCAACCCGATGACGGCCAGCAGGACGACGGTGAACATCGCCACCAGCAGGGCCATGCCCCGCTCTTGAATTCGCTCTGAAGAAGCCCTCATGACTTCGCCTCCTATAAACGCTACTCGCAACTCATTGCGTAGTTGACAGCGGCCTGGGAACAATTTTGCAACTTCACGGTGAGCACCAGAGTTGTTTGCGGGTGCACTTTCGTTTTCAGATCCATGTTCGGAGACTTCAGGGAAAGGACAGCCTTAATGGTGTCTGCGCTGGCGACATCCACAGCGTTGGCATTGAAGTCCATCGGAAGCGTCATGGGTGTTCCGGTCGTCCCACGCGCAAATACTGAAAAAATGTCGGTGTTCTGAACACCCGTAACCTGAATCTGGTAGACCTCGGACGTTTGGCCGTCTACGGGATCGCCGTCCACCTTGTCGAGCTGGCTGCGGCGGAGACATGGGCACCCATTGTCCGTGCTGGTATCAAGATGATATCGGACGACCGATACCTTTCCCTTGCCATCGACATCACCTTCGAACCAGAGGTCGCCCGAGTCCACCTTCACGATGCCGACAGCATTGTCCTTATCGTTCTTTACCGGGCTGACGTTCAATACCGTGCCATCGTCGACGTAATGCCGCGGGCTGGGATAACCCGCCTGATGAAGGTCGCGCGACATCTGGTCCATGAACTCTCGTGCTTCCTGAAACATGTCCAGCTTCGCCTGTTCCGTGTAGCTACGCTGATTCACGACGTCGACGACGCCAAGAATGCCGCCTACTACGACCAGCATGACAACCATCGCTACCATCAGTTCAATCAATGAAAAACCTTTTGAGTTCATCGCCGTCACCTAGTTTCCAACCATGACCCGCATGGCAATCGGGGGTGAATCCACCAGTGCGTTGGTCCCTGAGCCGTCTCTTCTGCTGCCAACAGTCACCAGGAACGTGTTCGTGGACATTCCCACGTCCTCACCGATAATTCTCACATTCCACCGCACGTCGTATTTCGCCACGAGGTCTCCGTCCGGTTCACAAGGCGCTCTCAGAACATATTTCATCGCATAGTTCGTCGGCGGACTCGCCTGGGTGAAATCGATACCAGCGCCGCTCACTGCGGCGCCGCCCGTCTGAGTGTTAATCGTCCATGTGGTTCCGTCGCAATCCGTCAGCGCGGAGCTTCCACTTCCGATGATCGTGGCATTCACCTGTTCAAAGATCGACTCCGCAAGCATCGTCTGCGTGCTGTCAACCTTGTTCCGGTTGTTCATCAGAATGGCCGTCCATACAAGCGCGATGACTCCGAGTGAGCTGACGGTCAGGATCAGAGTCGCGACCATGACTTCGATCACCGAGAAACCACCCTGCGAATTCTCTTTTTCTTGTCTCATCATCAGTCCACCCATGAACCGCCGGTCCAGAACCACTTCTTGATTCGTCCGGCAGGCGATATCGACAGCGCGGCCCAACCCTGGCTACCCTGCCGGCTCGTATCCTTGAAGTAGAAAAGAAAACCGTCGTTCGTGCAGTCGCCGTCGTCGTAGACACACGGCAATCCGCGCGTATTGAATGACGGCTCCGTAGTTTGAGGCGTGAAGCCCAACACGGTGGTGTCGATTTCGGCGGGTGCTCCGACACCCGTCGGGGTGCCCATCATCATTACCGGAGCTTCCCACTCCGCCTGAAGGTCTGTGGCCGCACGCACGGGAGCCTCATTCGCCGGCTTGGCAAACGCCACAAGCGTCTGACCATCGAGCGTCCCGAAGTGTGTCGTCAGTGTCAGGTTCTTTTTCACGGCAGACATCCGGCTGTTCTGCAACAGACCCGACATGCTCGTCACACCGGCATGAAGGCGGGCGTTCGAGATCACCGACACCATGTTGGGGATAGCGATCATTCCCACGATCAAACTGATCAGGACAACGACGCTAACCTCAATTAACGAAAATCCGGCCAAACGGCCCATGTCCTGCGACACGGGCTTACTGGAGCCCATCCTAGTTCTCATCTTGGGGACCGAATTTAGGGTCGGGACATGGGCCTGGGAAGGAATTTTTTAGAGGCCGAGCATGGAAACGCCGTTATAGAACGTACCTGCAACACAGGCAATGATATAACTCGTGATCGCTCCGCCAATCATGGCTTTTAGACCCAGCCGCGCGATCTCATGCCTGCGCGAAGGAGCCAGTGGCGAGATGCCGCCGATCTGGATCGCAATCGACACGAAGTTCGCAAACCCGCTGAGGGCGTAGGATGTGATGACTATAGAGCGGGGATCCAGCGCGGTTACGGTTCCCTGGCGGGCCGCCTGAAGATACCCGGCAAGATCCGCGTATGCGACGAATTCCGTCAAAATCAGTTTCTCCCCCAACATGCGGCCAACAACCAGACAATCCTGGACAGGGGTACCCATAATAAAGGCAACAGGCCAGTGCAACCACCCGAGTACGAGTTGCATGGATAGCGCGGTCCCAGAGGCCAGGGGTCCAAACAGAACGAAGGAGAAGTTCGCGACCGCGAGAGCCACACCGATCCCGTAAATCGATCGCTTGAGCGGCACCGTCTTGCGGATCGCCAAAACCAGGATCGGGACCCACAGGGCGAGACCGATCAGCCCTACCATGCGCGCACTATCCGGTGTCAGATACGACGCCATTCCATAAGCGCCAAGCACAACAACTAAAGACACCCACAGGAATAGATCTGAGATCTTTCCAATCCCGCTTGCGACAAGAAGCCCGGTCGCCATGGCAATAAGGATCAGATCCAGCTGAATGACGCCGTCGGTGCTGCCGAAGAAGTTTCCGAGCCACCCGACCATCACGTTCGCCATAGCGATAATCGCCACGAACGAGAAGAGCATTCCAATGACGTTCAATGTGAGCTGCAACCCCACGGTCGATCCGCTCGCGGCAGCATCGAGAAGATTCACATCGTCACTGGGCGCTTCAAACGCCGCCTCACCCAGCGTTGCCGGCTTTTCCCGCTCCGGGACCATGATCTTGGCAACGATGAACCCTGCCGGCGCCGATAAGATGGAGGCGGAAATCAAGTGAGCCGCGATGTTCGGGAAATATCCTGAGAGCATCAATATGTAAGCCCCGAGCACGCCACCGGCGGTATTCGCGAAGCCCCCCACCATGATCGCGTTGAGCTCCGACCGCGTCATCTTCTCGATGTAGGGCTTGACGACAAGCGGCGCCTCCGTCTGGCCAACGAAGATGTTTGCAGAATTCGACAGGGCTTCCGCGCCCGAAACCCTCATGGTGTGCTGCATGATCTTCGCGAAGAAGATCACGACCTTCTGCATGATTCCGAGATAGTAGAGAATCGAAAGAAGAGCACTGAAGAAGATGATCGTCGTCAGTACCTGAAACGCGAGGAACATCCCGGGGACGGTACCCGTCTTAACTGCATTTTGAATGACCGGGTCTGTCGAGGACTCGCCAAGCCTCGTGAGGTATTCCTTCAAGGTTGGCGCCCCACCATTTCCCGTTTCCGCTCCGATGGAGCCAAAAACGAAAAGAGCACCTTCCTTGCTGAAGTTCAGCAAAGCGTTGAAGACATCGTTGAGACGCAGAAAGAACTTCGCACCCGGCGCCCAGGAAAACACGAGAATGGCAAACGCGAATTGCAGCCCAAGCCCCCAGACGACAACACGCCAGGGGAATTTCTTGCGGTCCTCCGACAGCGTCCAGGCAAGAAAGATAAAAAAGAAGATGCCGAGGAATGAAATCAGATTCTGCATCGCGGCGGCATTATACCTGCGCTATGGCACAGGCAATGCGTCGAATCATTTCATCGGTCAGTTCGGGATAGATCGGGATGGCCAGGGTCTCCTTCGCGGCGCGCTCGCTGACCGGGAAATCGCCGGCGCGATGGCCGAGTGGCGCGAAACACTTCTGGAGATGGAGGGGAACGGGATAGTAGACCTCGCAGCCGATTTGTTGCGCTTTCAAATGTTCGATCAGCGCATCGCGACGCGGGTGACGAATCACGAACTGGTTGTAGACGTGTCTGCCTTTTAGTTCACTCGGGAGGCTGACTCCTGGCGGCAGGTTCTGTCGGTATTGTGCCGCATTCTTCTGACGACCTTCCGTCCAACGGTCAAGATAACGAAGCTTCACGCGCAGGATAGCCGCCTGCAGCGCGTCGAGACGGAAGTTCCCACCAAGAAGTTCATTGTGGTACTTCGTCTTGAAGCCGTGATTGCGAAGCATGCGAACCCGATCTGCGAGTTCGGCATTGTTTGTGGTCACCATGCCGCCGTCGCCGGCCCCACCGAGGTTCTTTGAAGGGAAGAAGCTCAGACATCCCGCGTCTCCAACACTCCCGGCCCGATGTCCATTTCGCTCCGCGCCGATAGCCTGAGCAGCATCTTCAATGACCGGCAGGTGGTGTTTGGCGGCGATTTGGAGAATGGCGTCCATGTCGGCCATCTGGCCGAAGAGGTGTACAGGAAGAATCGCGCGAGTCTTCGGCGTGATCCTGGACTCGATGGCGGCAGGATCGATATTGAACGTGTCGGCCTCGATGTCGGCAAAGATCGGGGTCGCGCCGAGCCGTGCGATTGCACCGGCTGTCGCAAAGAAGCTGTAAGACGATGTGATGACCTCCTCGCCGGGGCGAAGATTGAGCGCCATCAGGACGACGAGCAGGGCATCCGTACCTGAAGAAACGCCGATGGCTTGCCGGCACTGACAATACTCCGCAACCTCACGCTCCAGCTCCTCGACTTCCTTGCCGAGGATGAATTGCTGGGAATCCATCACGCGATCGACGGCCTCGCGGACTTCGTCGCGGATTGTGGCGTACTGGGCTTTCAGATCGAGGAGAGGTATCGGATCCATGCGTGGGTAAGTGTAAGCGGAAACGTGGGGGGCGGCCTGTGGGAAAAGGAGGGCTGGGTAGGGGTGGGTGGGGATGGGCCTTACCCTACGACTCATCCTTCCCTCAGGCTTGGCCAAGCCTGAAAGATATGATGAGTCACGGTGCTAAGCGCTTTTCGCCCTCCTGAGTCAGGAGGGCAGCGCGATCGAGACGAAGTCGAAGATCGCGCGAGGGGTGGTTCCAAAACTGCACCTGGCGTCAGCATGAAACGACGCCAACTCATCCACAATCTTCAGTCCAGCAAAGAACGCAGAGGCGGGCTTCGCCGCAATCCTACGCGAGCTGAGAGTTACCTCTGGCAGAGCCTCAGAAGATCACAATTGGACGGCAAAAAATTCCGTCGTCAACACGGAATAGGTCCGTACATTGTCGACTTTTATTGTCCGGAATGTCGCGTCATTGTCGAACTAGATGGCGCGGGACACTTCGGCTTGTTGGGAGCGGAAAGAGACGAAGCACGCACCCGGTTTCTCTCTCGGTTCGGGACCAGGGTTCTCAGGTTTGAAAACAAGGAGGTGTTTGGCAATTTGGAAGGTGTTCTGGAAACTATCCGATTGGCTCTTCGGGACAATGCTTAGGAACCACCCCTCGCACGGTCGCAAAAGACAGCGACCGTGCTGCCCTCCTGACTCAGGAGGGCAAAAGGGCATCCAGACTGGCAGAAACGCAACTCGCTACTGCTTCCCGTGATACTCCTGCAGCGACCTGACGCCCAGGCTTTCTTTCTGCAGCGCGCGAATCCCTGCGACGGCGGCAATCGCTCCGGGGATCGTCGTGATGCACGGAATGCGATAGTGGATTGCGGCGCGGCGGATTGAGCGTTCGTCAAAGAACGATTCCTTACCGAGGGGTGTGTTGATCAGAAGATCCACTTTGCCGCTCTTCACATAATCCGAAATATGCGGCCGGCCTTCATTGACCTTGTAGACGGTCTCCACAGGAACGCCCGCATTTCGCAAAACCTGCGCGGTCCCGCGTGTCGCAATCAGGCTGAATCCTATGGCAACAAGGTCCGCGGCAATCTTCGCGATGAACTTCTTGTCATGCTGATTCACGCTGATAAAGGCGACGCCGGTCTTCGGCAACACTGAACCCGCGCTGATCTGCGCTTTGACGTAAGCCTTGCCGAAGGAGTCGTCGATTCCCATGACCTCGCCGGTGGACTTCATCTCGGGGCCCAGAATCGTATCCACTCCGGGGAATCGCGAGAACGGAAACACAGGAGACTTCACACAGTACTGCGACACCTTCAATTCCGCGGGCAGGTTGAACTCTCTGAGCTTCCGGCCCACCATCAGGCGAGCCGCAATCTTGGCCAGCGGTATACCGGTAGCCTTGCTGACGAACGGTACGGTGCGTGAAGCCCTGGGGTTCACCTCGAGAACGTAGATTGTGCCGTCATGAACCGCGTATTGCACATTCATCAAACCCACAACGTTCAGAGCCTGGCCCAGCTGGACCGTATAACTGCGAATGCTCTTCCGCAGTTCCTCACTCAACTGATATGTCGGCAGAACGCACGAACTGTCGCCGGAATGGATTCCTGCTTCTTCGATATGTTCCATCACTCCGCCGATGACCACCTGCTCGCCATCACAGAGCGCGTCCACGTCGACTTCGTAGGCATCCTCAAGGAACTTGTCGATGAGCACGGGCCGGTCTCGGGAAACCTGCACAGCCGCCCGCATATAGTTATCTAGCGCGGCTTCGTCGTAGACGATCACCATGGCGCGGCCGCCCAGCACATAAGAAGGCCGAACCAGGATCGGATATCCGATCTGTTTGGCGACTGCTCGTGCCTCCTCGACGGTAACTGCCGTGCCATTGTTGGGCTGGGGAATATTGAGCTTGCGCAGCAACTCGCCAAAACGCTTTCGATCTTCAGCAAGATCGATCGACTCGGGGGATGTGCCTACGATGGGTACGCCCGCGCGCTGAAGCTCCAGCGCCAGATTGAGGGGCGTCTGCCCGCCGAACTGCACAATTACGCCGGTCGGCTTCTCTTTCTTCACGATGTGGAGAACATCCTCCAGAGTCAGGGGTTCGAAATACAACCGATCGGAAGTGTCGTAGTCCGTCGAAACGGTCTCCGGGTTGCAATTGACCATGATGGTCTCGAACCCTTCTTCCTTCAGCGCAAAGGACGCATGACAACAGCAGTAGTCGAATTCAATTCCCTGCCCGATGCGGTTGGGACCGCTGCCAAGAATGATGATCTTCTTGTTCGGTGTCGGCGCTGCCTCGTCTTCCTCTTCATACGTGGAATACAGGTACGGCGTGTAGGATTCGAATTCCGCGGCGCACGTATCCACGCGTTTGTAGACCGGGAAAATGCCACAGTCGCCACGCTTTGCCGCGACGTCTGTCGGTCTGGCTTTGACCAGCCTGGCGATTCGCGCATCGGAAAATCCCGAACGCTTGGCTTCGCGAAGAAGGTCTGGCGGAAGTGACTGAATGGTGTGCTGGGAAAGTTCCCGAGTAGTAGCGGCAACTTCCGCCAGCTCCGTCAGGAACCACGGATCGATGTGAGTAAGCTCGACGAGATCCTCGACGGTATAGCCATCAACCAGCGCCTGAAGGAGAAACGCGACACGATCCGGATTCGGCGTGATCAGCTTTTGCCGGATCTCGGTCTTGTCCAGGATATCTGAACCCACCACGCGTCCGGTTTCGAGCGATCGCAGGCCCTTGAAGAATGCTTCTTTGAACGTGCGGCCGATTGCCATGACTTCGCCGACGGACTTCATCTGAGTTCCCAGTGTTGAATCGGACTCGGGGAACTTTTCGAATGCCCATTTCGGGATCTTCACCACGACGTAGTCCAGCGTCGGCTCAAAGGAAGCAGGCGTCTTCTTTGTGATGTCGTTGGGGATTTCGTTGAGCGTATAACCCACCGCAAGCTTTGCGGCGATCTTGGCGATCGGGAATCCTGTAGCCTTCGACGCGAGTGCGGAACTGCGCGAGACTCGCGGATTCATTTCGATGACGACCAGGCGCCCATCCTTCGGATTTACCGCGAACTGAATGTTGGACCCGCCCGTCTCGACTCCGATCTGCCTAATGACCTGCACGGACGCATCGCGCATCCGCTGGTACTCGCGATCCGTCAGGGTCTGCGCGGGCGCCACGGTGACGGAGTCTCCGGTATGAACTCCCATCGGATCGAAATTCTCAATCGAGCAGATGATCACGACGTTGTCCTGCAGGTCGCGCATCACCTCGAGTTCGTATTCCTTCCAGCCGAGCACCGATTCCTCAACCAGCACTTCGTGAACGGGGCTGAGATCGAGTCCCCGCTGGACGATCTCTTCGTATTCTTCGCTGTTGTAAGCGATACCTCCGCCCGTTCCACCCAGCGTGAACGAAGGACGAATGACGGCGGGATATCCAATCGTCTCAATGACGTTGCGTGCGGTTTGAATATCCCCGACGACTTCGCTTCGCGGCGTTTCCAAGCCTATCTGTTTCATCGCCTGCTTGAAGAGAAGACGGTCTTCGGCCATCTTGACCGCGCCCACCTTCGCTCCAATCATTTCGACGCCGTACGTTTCGAGTACTCCCGCTTCTGCGAGCTCGACCGCGATGTTCAACGCTGTCTGTCCGCCGACTGTCGGGAGCAAAGCATTGGGACGTTCGCGCTTGATGATGGCTTCAACAAAGTCCTTGGTCAGCGGCTCCACGTAGGTGCGATCGGCCAGGTCTGGATCGGTCATGATCGTCGCGGGATTGGAATTCACGAGCACGATCTCATAGCCCTCTTCGCGGAGTGCTTTGCAAGCCTGCGTTCCCGAATAATCGAACTCGCAGGCCTGCCCGATAACAATCGGGCCGGAGCCGATGATGAGGATTTTGGAAATATCAGTGCGCTTAGGCATTGTCCTTCATCATTTTGAAGAATTTTTCAAACAGGTAGTAAGAGTCATGAGGCCCCGGTGATGCTTCGGGATGGTACTGAACGCAATATGCGGGCAGGTCTCGATGTTCCATGCCTTCGACAGTCTGATCGTTGAGGTTGATGTGCGTCACGCGGATCTGGTCAGGCAAACTCGTCGGATCGACGGCGAACCCGTGGTTCTGCGCGGTGATCTCGACCTTATTAAGGTCGGTGTTCAACACCGGCTGGTTCCCTCCATGGTGCCCGAACTTCAGCTTGAACGTCTTTCCACCAAACGCCAGTCCCATGATCTGGTGCCCCAGGCAAATCCCGAAGATTGGTTTCTTCCCCAGCAAATGTCGAACATTGCGGATTGCGTAGTCCACAGCTTCGGGATCACCGGGCCCATTCGACAAGAAGATGCCGTCGGGTTTGAGATTCAGGACTTCCTCAGCGGGAGTCTTCGACGGTACGACGGTAACGCGCCCACCGAGGTGGACCAGATCGCGAAGAATATTGGTCTTGATACCGAAATCGTAGGCCACGATGTGGCGATCGGTCGGCTGAGAGCCGGCAAGGCGGGAGAACTCGACGAACGTCAGCGGTTCATCTGCACCCGGATAAGGTTTCTCGATGCTGACTCTGCTGGCAAGGTCGAGGCCTACCATATGGGGCGCGTCCTTTACTTTCCGAAGGAGCGACGCCTCATCGTGATCGATCAGCGAAACGATACCGCGCATCGAGCCCTGCAGCCGGATATGCCGGACGAGAGCTCGCGTATCGATGTCGGAGATAACCGGAATCCGATTGGCGATCAGGTAATTCTCGAGGGTCTCCGTAGTGCGCCAGTTGCTCGCTATCGGAGACATCCGTCGAATGATGAAAGCTTCAAGGAACGGCTTGCGGGACTCGATGTCCTCGGGATTAATCCCCGTATTGCCGATCATCGGGTACGTCATCGTGACAATCTGGCCGGCATAGGAGGGATCCGTGAGAATCTCCTGATAACCGGTCATGGAGGTATTGAAGACGACTTCACCGACCGCTTCGCCTTCAAAACCGTGGCCCTTGCCACGAAAAACCCGCCCGTCCTCGAGGAGCAGGGTTGCGCGTTTCGCTGTTGCCACGCTCAATCCAGTGTCCCGATCTTGCTCACGGGCCAATAGCGAAAGACGGCCTTGCCGTAAATGTACTTGATGGGCACCAGTCCCCAAATGCGGCTGTCGTTAGACTGATTGCGGTGATCGCCGAGCACATAGTAATAGCCGGGGTCCACATAAACAGGCCCGTAAGAGCGATGGTCGATATAGTGGGAGTCCACGTAAGGTTCAGTGAGAAGCTGTTCGTTGATATAAACGGCGCCATCGATGATTTCCACCGTGTCGCCAGGCATGCCAATGATTCGCTTGATATAAGACTTCGTTGGATCTTTCGGGTACCAGAAAACCACGATGTCTTTGCGGTTGATTTCTTCGATCCGATAAAGGAATTTGTTGACGAAAATCCGTTCCGAGTCCCGAAGCTCCGGCAACATACTCGTGCCTTCCACCTTCACCGGCTGGTACAGAAAAACCACGATGATGATTGCGGTCCCGACCGCGAAAAGGATATCCCGCACCCACCATCGCATCTCACTTGCAATGCCGGGCAGTGCTTTGGTTACTGTCTCGGGCGTCGAGACTGGATCAACTTCGCGTTCAGTTGACATAAGAGTTTAGGGACCTGGAGAGGATTACCTCACAAAGGCGGAAACAGTTTATCGAAATCGCGAACGGAAAGAAATCAGGAAGCCACATTAAATTCCGGCGTTGACACTCGGATTGTGCGGCCCGTACTATCCGTCGCAGCTAGTCCGCGTCGCATTAGCTCACTAACTAAGTCTCCCCGTGTGAGTTTTACGTCTTTCACTCCAGTTTTATTCATTCCCGGGAGGCGACATGAAACCGAACAGAGTCCCTGGTCACACCACCCTGCCTGCGCTGGTCCTGACAATTCTCCTGATGGCGGGAACACTCCACGCTCAGCATCCTGATCCTCAACCCGTCGCCGTCGTAAACGGTCAGCCCATTCTCCTGGAAGAACTCGAATCCGCGGCTGCCGAAGATCTCGACAAACTCGAGGCTCGCAAAGTCCAGTTCGACCTCGAAGTGAAGCGTGACCGCGAAGCTGCCCTGGAGACCGCTCTGGAAACGCTCATGAAAGACCGCGTACTCGCGGCCGAAGCGGCCAGCCGCAGGATCACGGCCGGCGACCTGATCGAAATCGACGTGAACAGCAAAGTGGGGCCTCCGTCCGATGAAGCCGTCGTGGAGTTCTACAATGCGAACAAGTCGTACATGGAAGGAAGCCTTGGAGACAACGCGGCGTCAATTCGGGCCTACCTTCGAGATCAACGACGGCAAGCCCTTGTCGATGCGCTGGTTGAAGATCTGAAACGTAAGTACGGAGCCGTTTCGCTGGTCGAGCCAACACGGCTTGCAATCCCGACCGATGGCCGTCCCTCCAAAGGCCCGGAACACGCACCCATCACCCTTGCCGAGTTTTCCGACTTTCAATGCCCCTATTGCCGTGCGCTCTTCCCGACTCTTCAGAAGATCGTTTCGGACTACAAGGACACGGTCCGGATTGTGTATCTCCAGTTTCCTCTCGCCGATATCCACCCCCAGGCACTCAAGGCCGCCGAAGCGTCTTTATGCGCATGGGAACAGGGCAAGTTCTGGGAAATGCATGATGCGATGTTCGCGGACCAGGGAAACCTCGGTATCGAAGCCTTGAAGCGCAAGGCCGCCGCTCTTTCCCTGGACGCCGAGTCGTTTGGCACGTGCCTGGAAAGCGGCAAACACTTCGCCGACGTTCGGAATGATGTACGCGAGGGCGTCAAGGCCGGTGTCTCGGGAACTCCTGCTCTATTCGTAAATGGGCGGATGCTTGTGGGCAACCAGCCCTATTCCGAAATTCGAAAAGTCATTGAAGATGAGTTGAGGCGAGCTTCAGGCAAGCCGGCGAAGGCCGATATTGCAACGCCCCAATCCGCCGACTTTGTAAGCCACACTGACAATCTTGTCCGTTGACTGGAAAGTTCACGGGCCTCTATTCTGCTCTCGATTCGCTAATCAACTTCGGGATTAGCATCCACGTCCAGCTTCCAAGCCAAACTCCAGTGACCCCGACGTCACCCGTTTGATTTCCTGAAACGCAGACGTTTCTTCGTTTCGGCATTCACCTACTTCCAACTTGAAATCTGCAGCGTGCAGAGGGAGAAGCTCTCATGAGAATCAAGTCCAGTAAGGTTGTCATCGCTTTCCTCCTTCGTGGAGGGCTCGCGTTCCTATGCCTCTTTATCAGTTTGCCCTTTGTCCAGGCTCAGACGGTTGGCGGCACGATGACAGGAAGGGTCATGGATCCGTCCGGCGCGGTGATTCCTGGCGTGACAATCACGATCACAAACGTGGCGACCGGAACAGCACGGTCGATACTGACCAATGAAACCGGCCTTTATAGAGCCGCAAGCCTCCAACCTGGAAACTACAACGTAACGGCAGATCTGCCCGGCTTCGCAACCGCACAACGCAAGAACGTAAGCGTGACTGTCGGAAGCGAAATCACCATCGAGCTTCAGCTCACACTTTCCGCGGTCACACAGACTGTCGAGGTGCAATCCGAAGGCGGCATCGATCTGGTGGCGTCAACGATAAACAGAACCGTCGAGGGCACGACGATTCGGGAACTACCCCTCAACGGGCGCGACTGGACGCAGCTCGCAACGCTGCAGCCGGGCATCTCATCCATCGGCAGCGGAGGAGGAGCGGGACGTGATGGAAGTGGAGTAAAACTCACGGTCTCAGGAGCCCGACCGACAGAGAACAACTTCCGGCTCGATGGAATCAGCCTTAACGACAGCTCCAATACCACACCCGGCAACATTCTCGGCACGAACATGGGCGTTGAAGCCGTGCGCGAATTCTCCGTCGTGTCGAACAGCTACTCCGCGGAATACGGCCGCGCTACAGGCGCCGTGGTCAATGCCGTCACCAAGTCGGGAACCAACGATATCCACGGAACGGTGTTCTACTTCGGAAGAAACAGCGCCCTGGATGCCCGGAATTTTTTCGATGGAAGTGAAAAACCACAGTTCAGAAGACATCAGTTCGGCGCGGCTGTCGGAGGCCCGATTGTGAAGAACCGCACGTTCTGGTTCGGAAATTTCGAAGGGATCAATCAGTTCCTCGCAACAACGTCGATCACAAACACGCTGTCGGCGCCGGCGCGGGAGGGAATGCTCTCAACGGGAGCGGTTACGGTCGATCCACAGATTGCGCGGGTGTTTGGACTCATGCCGCTGCCGAACGGCGGCTTGCTCGGGAATGGCGATACCGGCCAGTTCATTGCCGAACGCGACACACCCTCGCGCGGCCGTTACGCGCTTGGCAGAGTGGATCACAAGTTCTCCGATGCGGGCAGCCTCAACGCCAGTTACTTCTTCGACGACGCAGATTCAGACTCTCCGGACGGTTTCCTGATCAAGCGAACCTCACAAACTTCGCGAAAGCAAATGGCCGCTATCGAATATACGCACATCATCAGCCCCACATTCATCAGCGGCAGCCGGATTGGCTTCGCGCGAAGCGCTACAGTAAGCGGTGAGATTACGCAGATCAGCAATCCCCTGCTGGAAGACCTGTCGCTTGGCTTCGTTCCGGGCGCTGCTATCGGCGCCATGTCCGTACCGGGCATTTCGATTACCGGCAATGGCCCCGGTGCTGAAAACATCACGGAACTCTTCTTCAACTCCTTCCAGGGGCATCAGAACTTCAGCCTCGCTCACGGCGCCCATGCATTCAAATTCGGAGCCAGTGTCGAGAGGATGCAGTACAACATGTCGATTCCGAACCTCGAGGGCGGCTCCTACTCCTTCGGCTCGCTGCCTGACTTCATGAGGAGTCGTCCTTCCAGCTTTGGCGCACTCAGGCCAGGTTCAGATACCCGCAGGGGACTCCGGCAGACGCTGGTCTCGGGCTATGTGCAGGATGACTATCGCTGGAAACAGAACTTCACGATCAATTTGGGACTTCGCTATGAATTTCTGACCATTCCCACTGAGGTCAATGGAAAGATTGCACTGCTCCACCGCTATACCGATCCGCAAGTTACGATTGGCGGACCTGTTCACGATCGGAACCCCACGACACTCAATTTCGCTCCAAGAGTCGGCTTTGTGTGGGACCCGTTCAAGGATGGCAAAAGTTCCGTGCGTGCCGGCTTCGGCATCTTCGATTCGCTGCCCCTGCTTTGGCTCTATGACACACCCCTTACGCGTTCGACGCCGTTCTTTGTGCAGGGTGTGACGACAACGCCGCCTGTGGGCTCATTTCCCGGCGGCGCCTATCCGCTACTTCAGGTCACAGACCTGCGGACAGCATATGTAGACCCGGATCCCGGACGTTCCTACAGCATGAAATGGAATCTTGATCTGCAACGGGACATCGCGGGATGGGTGGCAGAAATCGGCTACACGGGCTCGCGCGGCATTCATTTGCCCCTGGTAGAGAGGAACATGAACGTGATCATGCCCGTTCAGACGGAATCGGGACAGTGGGTTGTTCCTCAGACTAACCAGAAACTGAATCCGAATTTTTCAACCATCAACACCACCGATACCTGGAATGCGGACTCCTACTATCACGGCCTGCAGGCGAGCCTGAAGAAGACGTTCGTGCAGGGATTGATGTTTCAACAGGCGTACACGTGGAGCAAGAGCATCGACACGTCATCGTCGTCGGGTTCGACATCGTCCACGTCAGGCTTGCCGAACTCCGTCGCTGTGGTCACCCCGCTGCTGCCGCAGCTCAACCGCGGGCTATCCACCTTCGATATTCCCCACAACTTCATGACGAGTCTTGTCTGGGAAATTCCGTTCGGAAAAAGTCTCACAGGTGTGCCGGGCGTGGCTCTAAGCAGATGGCAGGTCAGTTCGATCTACAAACTGCAAAGCGGAACGCCTTTCACCGTTGTCCTCAACAGCGACCGTGCGGGGACCCGGACGGATACAACCGGTACTTCACTTGGCCAGTTCCCTGACCTCGTGATGAGCGACAACTGTCGGACTCTTACGAACTCCGACCCCAACCGCTGGATCAAAACCGAGTGCTTCACGTTTCCTGCGCAATTCACTCTGGGAAACGTCGGACGCAACACGCTTCGAAAGGATGGCATCTCCAATCTGGACATGTCGTTCTCCAAAACCTTCGATCCTACGGAGTCAATGTCTCTGCAGTTCCGGATGGAATTCTTCAACATCCTCAATCAGACGAATTTCTCGGCGCCGAATTCTGTGATCTTCGACAACCAGGGGAGAACGCCCGCAGCAGCGGGACGCGTCACATCCACGAGCACGGAATCCCGGCGAGTCCAGTTCGCTCTGAAACTCAACTTCTGAGGAAGCAGGGAGGCCAGAATGAAGAAAGAATTTATCAGGTCGTTAGCCGCTACGAGTCCCTTCACCCTACGCCAGCCCAATTTTTGCGGCCTTGGCGCCAGTCTCTGCGGACTGCGCGCAGGTCCCGACATCTTCGCGCCGCGTCGAAGAATACGCCCCCGCTCGTCAAGTGAAGTAAGTTGACGAGAGCGAAAAGGCAGCGGTTTCCCCCACGACCGCTGCCTGATCGTCTGACCGCGTAGTACTGACACCGACAAATTTGTCAGCCTACCAATGATTCCCCCGCCCGTCGTCTCTGGACTATACTTCGCTCGACTTAAGACTCCACGTTGGAGTTGTGCCAATGGCGGCGAAGTTAGTTCTACTCACGATGATGTGTTTCTGCGTTTGTGCCAATGCGCAAACCCCTGCGGTCGTCGTGTATCCCGCCCACACCGAAAGCCTCGACAGTACCGCCAGTCACTCCCTCGAACAGGAATTGAAGCGACTTGTCGCGCCGGCTGGAATCGATCTAGCATGGCGCAGCAATGCCGACCGCACTCAGGCGCATGAAGAGACGGGGCGGATTATCGTCGGAAACTTTTCCGGCAGTTGTTCGGTGCAAGCAATCTCCGGCGGGCTGGTTTCTTCAACCAAAGCGACGCTTGCCGAAGCATCCGTTTCCAGAGGCCGGGTACTTCCTTATTTCAACGTTGACTGTGATCGTGTCATCCGAACGCTGGCGCCAATGCTCCAGCCGTTGAGTCCTCCGATGCGGCAGGCCGTCTTAGGGCGAGCCCTGGCGCGAGTGATTGCGCACGAGATTTACCACATCCTCGGGCAAACGACAGCGCACGAAGAAGACGGACTCGCAAAAGCAAAGCTCTCGTTCCGCGACCTCACAGCTCCCGGAATCGAACTCAGTCCCGCCAGTCTTCAGAGGATTCGAGCGGCAAGTCGAGTGAAACCTCCTGCGGAGCCTCCTGCAGTTCCAGTCGCTGGTCTGGTATCTCGCGATTCACAAGAGCGCTAGTTTGCAGGCGCTTCCCCTTTCGATGCAGTTCCTCGGCAAGGATGATAGCCTCAGCCAGATTTCGCATGGGCTTGCGAAGCCTGCGGCTTTCGCCGCGCAGGTGAAGATATGCCTCTTCTTCGGTAAGTCCATCGCGATGCTGAATGATGCCCTTGGCCCGTTCGATCATTTTTCGCGCTTCAAGCGTTCGCTTCATCTGCAGAGCTTCTGACATCAGCCTGGCATTCTCGAGGGCAAGCGCGGCCTGGCCGGCGACGGCCCTGGCAAAGCGCGTTTCTTCTTCTGTAAACGTCCTCCGTTCGTGAACGTAGATGTTCAGGGTGCCGATTACTGATTGCGCGGCAATAAGAGGCACCGACATCAGCGTGACGCTCTTCGGCATGGAAGCCAGCTCGGGGAACGCTTCTGCGGACCGGACGTCCTCGACGATAACCATCTGGCGTTCGCGAACCACTCTGCAGATCGGCGAACCTTCCAGAGAAACAGGAGTCATGTTTTGAATTTCAGGAGCGGAGTAACGCGCCGCCTTAATCGTCAATTGCTGGCGACTCTCATCGAGAATCATGATCGAACAGAGAGGCGAATCAAATGTCTGAGCCACCATTTCAGAAATCGCCTGAAGGATTCGATCCAGATAGCCTTCGGCGGAAATCGTATCGCCGACGGCCGCAAGAATTTCCACCTTCCTCGACGCCGAACGCGACTGTTCCATCAGGCGCGCTCTTGCGATCGCACCGCCCATCTGTTCAGCAACGTAGCTCAGCAGTGCGACTTCCTCCGCACTGTGCAGACGCACATTCTTGTGATGAACGTTGATGACACCGATGACCTGTCCGCCGCTGATCAGTGGAACGGACAGAAGCGACTCATAGGTGTCCTCAGGCAGAGACGAAAACGCCTTGAAGCGCGGATCTGATGAAGCCCGCGACGAAAGCACAACGACCGACTGATGTTGCGCCACCCAACCAGTGACGCCTTCACCAACCCTGAGGCGAATATTGCCGATCTCCGTTTCGTGCGGGAGCTGCGACGCGCATAAGACGATTTCTCGCGCAGCTTCATCGAGCAGGTAGACCAGGCAGGCATCACAGCCGGTGACCGTGACCACCAGCCCGATGAGTTCTCCGAGCATCCGCTCCAGGGTCAGTCCGGAACTCACAATTCCACTGATCCTGTGAAGCAGCGCGAGTTGTGTGCCATCTTCAAGAGAGCGATCCAATACGACATTTGCTGAGTGCTTGCGGCTCACGTTGTTACCCCCACGACATATTTCGAGACACTCCGGGCCCCGACCCGATGTGTTCGAATTCGGCTATGGCAAGAGTCCTTCCAAAGGGTGGTCAGGAGAAGAAAGCCTTACAGCGTGGAGCGTTGCGGGTTGGAGGGGTTTTCTCGTTTAGGTCCATTTGGTACATGATTGCGGGAGAATTTCGCGAGATCCTACAAGTCTGAAACGCGGAGGGAATCCGGCCAGGTTCCACTCAGCATCCTCTTCATCTCCGCCCGAGCACGCGACAACCGCGACTTCACCGTGCCTTTCGAAATGCCGAGACTCGCCGCAATGTCGTCATATCCCAATCCTTCGACATCGCGAAGCATCAGGATCGACCGCCGCTCGTGCGAAAGCCGTGCCAGCGCGCGGTAAACGTCTTCACACCGCTCTTTCGATTCCAGTTCCTGGTGCGGTGAAAGCCGCCAATCCCTGAGTTTCCGGCTCTCATCAAGCGATACCATTTGAAAGCGACGACGCCGCTTCCACGAGCGTTTCCTGTTGAGCACCTCAGACAAAGCAATCCGGAAGATCCACGTCTTCAGGCGGGAATCCCCACGAAAGCCACGAATGTTACAGAATACCTTCAGGAATACGTCCTGCGTCACATCACCACATTCGGCCGATTCACCAAGGAATCTATTCGCAACTCCTGCAATCAGTTCCCGATAGGCAACAAATAACTGGTCATAAGATCTCTCATCGTTTGCCTGCAGGCGCTGGACAAATACAGATTCCGGGCACACGAATTCCGGCGATTGTCTAAACATCACAAAATTTCTCTTTGATGAGTGACTGACGCTGTCACGAAAACGCGCAGGTAACGACTCGGCCCAGCAGGACCATCCCGGAAACTTGGGGGATGAACGAAGCGTAGATTTGGCTTCCTTACCAGTCAACCGCCAAGAATGTCGACATACGATTCTCATGCAAACACGATTGTCGCGTCGGCTTTCGCGACGACTCGGCGACCTTGACCATCAACGCATACGAAAGGCGCACAAACGTTGGAGAACGCGAACGCACTTTCAATGTTGTAGCGCGGTTTGAGCCTTCTATCGAATTCGACCCGCTTTTCACCGCTTTCGGGCTACTGGCAGATGCATTGCTTATTCCTGCATCGGATCAGTTCTATTCCGGGAGGTTGAAACATGACGAAGCGAATGAGTTACGTGCACGTTCGGTTGCGTGGTCTTTCGAGTCGCCTCGCGTTGTCAGGGTTGATAGCCCTGCTTGCATCCGACGTTGCCAGTGCCCAGATCAAGGGATTTCAAATCGAGGAAGCGGGCATTGCGGACATCCACAATGCAATCCGCTCCGGCCAGACAACTTGCCGTGCGGTGGTGCAGTCGTATATTGAGCGGGCCAGAGCTTACAACGGCGTATGCACCGCGCTGGTTACTGCCGACGGCGCTCCCATTCCCGCGTCAACCGGCATCGTTCGAGCAGGCGCCCCAACAAAGTTCCCGACCTCGACAGTTCCCGTTACAAGCCTGTTTCCAAACTATTCGGAGTATGCGGGGCTGCCTCTCGAACTCGGCCGCATGGAGCCGACAAAGTCAGACCCGAGTGTTCAGCAGCAGCTAGGCATGCGCGTCGGTATTCCGAACGCAGGTCAACTGAATGCGCTCGAGACACTCAACATTCGCGGTGAACGCTCTGTGACCTGCAAAGGAGACTTCGACAAGGCGCCCAGCGCGGGCCCGCTGCCACCGGGGGCGCCCGCCGTGTGCGAGGAATTCCGAAAGCAGCCGGACGCTCTGGAGCGCGCCGCAGAACTCGACAAGCAGTACGGCTCGAAGCCCGACCTGGCGAAACTGCCCATGTACTGCGCCGTCTTCTCTCTTAAGAACTGGTACGACGCGAAGGATATTCGCGGCACGGGCGGCAATGATGTCGACTTTGCGATGGATGTGCCCAAATACGATTCGCCCGATATCGCAGATCTGCGTTCGAAGGGAGCGATCATCTATGCCATTGCGAACGCGGACAATGTCGGAGGGCCTGGAGGAAACGGTCCCGCGAAGGCGAAGACCATGATGCCCTTCGGCAATCTCAAATACGGCCAGTGGGGCGGCCAGGCGTGCAATCCCTACGACACCTCGCGTGAGCCGCGAGGCACGAGTGGTGGCTCAGGTGTTTCCGTTTCAGCGAACCTTGTCACGTGTTCGGTGTGCGAGCAGGGTTCGGCATCCTGCAAGGGGCCCGCGTCCCGAAACAACATCGTCAATCTGCTCACGACCAAAGGCATCCTTATGGACGGCGGCATCGGAAGCAAACAGGCTGGGGATCGGTCCGGTATCCACTGCCGAACTGTCCGAGACGCAGTGGCGGTTCTCGATGCCGTCAAAGGGTATGAGCACGACGACATGTTTACCTCGATTCCGAAAGGCCTCATTCCCAAAGAGCCGTACTCGACATTTCTTGTTTCCGACAAGGACGTCAAAAACAAGCCGCTCAAGGGTGTCCGCGTCGCGATAGCGCGCGAGTTCATGGTGAAGCACACGAAGAATGACGTCGCAATCAGCGACCAGATCGACAAAGAAATCAAAACCGTGTTGCGCGACAAACTCGGCGCCGATCTCGTGGAGTCTGTCGATCCGATGTATGACGACGATCCTTCTGTTCCGAACCTCAAATACACCGTTCAACGCGCGATCGGGGAGATCCTGCCGCACACGGCGCCTGAGTACTTCTGGCAGCGAACCGCATCGGGAGAACTGGAATTTGCCGTACCTGGCTGGGATGTGACGTCTGTCGATTACGCGGTTGCCCTGGCCATGGGCAAGGCTCCACTTTCCGATAAGCTCACCCTGCGCCGCATCAGCCAGCGCCTCGGAAATCCCAACAGCCCGTTCGTCATGAACAAGTACCTCGCCGAGCGCGGAGATACACGCGTGAAAGACTGGGCGAGCTTCGTCGCCAACACGAAGTTTGAAAACGACGAAGACCGCGCCCGGGCTGAAAATGCTATCGGCGACCAGGATGCGCGCGCCGCAGCCGACTCTGTCAGCTACCTGAAGATGCAGTCGGTGTTGCGCATGGTGATCCTGAAGGTCATGTATGAAAACAACATCGACGTGTTCGTGAATCCGGAACAAACCACGCCGCCGTACAAACTGGGAGGTCCGGGAGAGCCTGAAATCAACGGCCGTCCCACGATCAGTTGCTGTACCGCCTTCACAGCGCTGCTGGGCGGGCCAGAGATGGAAGTACCCGCCGGTTACACCCAGATCGTCTACGACCAGAAGTACGCACTCACGCCGGACAAGAAGGACTATCTGGAGGTCACAGGTGACGTCGAGTCCCGGCTGCCCTATCCCATGCCCGTCAGCATGATGTTCTGGTCGGGTCCGGGAAACGACGCTGCGGTGATTCGGGCCGCCTCTGCCTATGAAGCGGCGACCCATCATCGCGTTCCTCCGCCACAATTCGGGCCACTGGTAAGAGACTCCAACTGAGCATCGCTCCCGTCAATCCTGTGCCGCTTGCAATCCGGCACAGGATTGACGATATTTTCCGCCAGCCATGATCGAAATCCGCGACGAAGCACCGCAGGATTTCCCTGCGATTCGCAACCTCAATGTTCTGGCCTTTGGCAACCCCGCCGAAGCCCTCCTCGTCGATAAACTTCGCGCTGCCAACAAGGCAGCAATCTCACGGGTTGCGATACTCGACGGAAGGGTTGTCGGACACATCCTCTTTTCACCAATCACCGTGGAGCGAGCCCCGGCGCGCCTTCACGGGTTGGGCCTCGCGCCCATGAGTGTCTTGCCGGAGTTCCAGAACCGAGGAATCGGATCAAGCCTTGTTCGCGACGGCCTCGAAATGTGCCGGCAAAGGGGATATGACCTTGTGGTGGTGCTGGGACATCTCCGTTTCTATCCGCGCTTCGGGTTTACCAGAGCAAAGGACCATGGCCTGGACAATGAGTACGACGCGTTGGACAACTTTATGGTGATCGAACTCAAGGAAGGAGTCTTAAAGGCCGTGACAGGATTGGTGAAGTATGCGCAGGAGTTTCAGGATCTCGCAATATGATCCGAACGCACGGCTTGACGCATATTGCGCTGGCGGTCCGAGATCCTGAGCGGTCGCTGGAATTCTATCGAGCTGTATTTGGAGTGACGGAATACTATCGCGACGCCGACACCATTCAGGTACAAGGTCCGGGCCCGCACGACGTTCTCGCTTTTGAAAGAAAGCCCGACATAGCAGGTAATGCCGGCGGGATCATTCACTTTGGGTTCAGGCTGACTCGTCGGGAAGACATCCAGGGTGCAATCGAAGCCGTCGAGCGTGCGGGCGGCCGCGTAAGTTCCCGCGGCGAATTCGCGCCGGGTGTTCCGTATGCGTATGTACAGGATCCGGACGGCTATGAAATCGAGATCTGGTATGAATGACGCATGTTCAGCGATTCTGAGGCTCTAAGGAGGAACGATGATCAGGGTCTTCACGGCGCAGCATCCAACTCAGGCGCACTTGATGAAGGGAGTTCTAGAGAGCAGAGGAATACCCAGCGAGGTCCGAGGTGAAGATCTCTTTGGCGCGCGAGGAGAGATTCCCGTTTGGGAGGCGCTTCCCGAAATCTGGGTGAACGACGATCAGGCGGATGAAGCGCGCGAAGTGATTCGCTCGGAATCGATGCGCGATGCCGACAGCGAGTCCTGGCAATGCACCAATTGTGGCGAATCCGTTGAGGCCCAATTCACCGCATGCTGGAAGTGCAACACCGACAAGCCATAGGAAATCCGGGCCAGAGTTCTGGTGACGTTGACCGAATTCGCGCGAGCCGTTTGCAGGCTATGGAAATTCGTGGCGCGAATTCGGTCAACGTCACCAGAACTCTCTGGCTAGCGAAAGAGCTGAAACTCCTTCGTCATGCCGGCAACGAATCCCGCCTTGTGCTCCCAATGCGTGGTGCCGGCGGTAGCCGCCGCATCAAAGCGCATGCCCGCTGCTTTGATCTGTGTGCCGAGACGAACCTGCCCGCGTGACTCACCTCCCGCGGACGGGAATGAAGTGAAGCTATGCCGCCCGTTCCATTCCGCCAGAACAGTGAACCGCGAGCCTGCAGGAATTGATGTCGCAATTCCATACGTCAAAAAATCATATTGGGACGCCGCACGAATGGGATCATCGATAATCCCCAGTCCAATGCTTCCGAAAATATAGGCAGGCCCCGCCGTCTTGCCGAACAGCAGGTTTGCAAAAAAGTTTGTCCCATCGTAACCAATGTCCTTGGTCCGGCTCGAGTTCGGAAGCACAACTGTCGGTCGAAAACTGATCGCCGGGCGTTTGCTGCCTTCATCGACGATCCTGATCTTGGTACTCATGGCAAGATCACCCCAGTCATTCCGGCTTCCTCCGCCGTCAACATCCAGGTAGTAGTGAATGACGCCGGTCAGCTGAAATTCCGCGCGCTTACCCAGCCCAAAATGCAGACCGTTCTCGAGGATGGAATACAAATCTCCGGTGAGACCTGAAACCGGGAACCGCTGCTCGTGCTGATAGCCGAAACCCAGTTCCGTTACGAGCGCACCCTCGGCGATCAACCTGGGATCTTCCGTTAAGAGAGGTCTCTGTTGAGAAAGCGAAAAGGTTGCAAACAAGAACACAGAGGCCGTGGCCAGGAGAAGTCGATCAAAGTTCATAACGCAGAAGGGCTGCTCCTACTATTGCCGCCGTTTCAGAGCGGAGTATGGTGTCGCCGAGGCCGACCAGGTGGAAGTCCTTGAGTCGAGCCGCTTCCAGTTCCTCGTCGGTCCAGCCTCCTTCCGGCCCAATCAGGCACAAGGCAGGCGATCCGGCGAGTGCCGACTTTAGCGGTCCCCCACCACGCTCTGCAAACACAATCTTTGTCGCGGCCGAAACGTCCAGGATATGTTCGAATTTTGCCGGCTCATCGATAACAGGCAGGTAGTAGCGCTTCGATTGCTTGGCAGCTTCGATCCCAATACGGACCCACCGATCGGTGCGGCGCCCTGACGTCGGATTCGAGCGGTGCGCAATCATCGGAATGAATCGTGTGACTCCGACTTCCACGGCTTTTTCCAGGGCGAGTTCGAAGGCGGAAGGCTTGACGAGGCTCATCGCGAGAATGATTTCCGGCCCGGTCCTTTGGATGTGGCGCTTCTCCACGACACGCAAGACAGTTTCCTTGCGGGTTGCCGCAACGACTTCGGATGTCCAGGCTCCTCCCTGCCCGTCGAGGACCTCAACGAGTTCGCCAACCTCGGCTCGTGCAACAGAGAGGTGATGATGTTCGTCTCCTGAGACGCGGAGACGGTCGCCTTCGAGTTCGGGATGAGGAAGAAAAATAGACTTACGGGCCATTGTTGCGCATTACGAGCGCGCACCATTCTCCGCGAGTTCTTTCCTGGAGAACGGTGAGCCCAAGCGGTCCCGCCTTCTGACGAATGTCTCGGCTTTGAGAAGTGAGTATTCCGGAGAAGACTGCAATCCCCTGCGGCCGCATCGCGCGCTGGATGTCCGGGAGAAACTGGGAAATTGCATCTGCTGTCAGGTTGCAAAGCAGGAATCCAACGCTGTCACTGGCGATGGCATCAATTGAGCCGCACATCAAGCCGATGGATTGAGCGGAATTTCTCTCAAGGTTCTCGCGAGCAACGTCGATGGCCACCGGATCGGTGTCGCATCCATGGACCGAACGCGCACTGAGAAGTCTTGCCGCAATCGCAAGGATTCCTGAACCGGTTCCCAGGTCGAGAACGACCTTGCGAGGTTCCATCCAGACCTCCATCGCTTCAATCGTGAGCTGCGTCGTTTCGTGAGTGCCGGTGCCGAAAGCCTGGCCCGGATCAATGTAGATGGGCTCACGATCGTCAGGACAGTTCGAATCGGCCCAGCTGGGAACAACGAAGAAGCGCCGTCCGAGAGGAAAGCTCGACCAGTGCTTCTTCCATTGCTCACCCCAGTCCTGGTCTTTTACCGACGAGGACTCCAAGTCAGGAAAATCCAGACCTTCGCTTTGAAAAATGGGAAGAAGAACGTCGCGCAGTGTCTCGCGTTCCGGCGGGTTCTCGAAATAGGCGACGAGGCGTGTAGTTCCCGTGGCGGCCTCTTCGTCCTCCCAAAGGCCCGCGGCGCCGAGTTCGGAGAGTTCGCCGCTCACCGCGTCCTTGATGGACTCGGGAACAAGAAGCGCGATTTCGGTCCAGGGCATAGACGTTTTGGGAAAAGGGGGCTTGGTTAACGGTTGATTGCTAATTGTTAACCATTAACAAAGCCCCCCAACCTACCCGAAGATCTCTTTGACTCTGTCCAGCAGCCGCTTTTCGATCGGCCTGTTGTCATGCTGGAAGGTCTCGTCAAGCCGGCTTACGAGTTCCTTCTGCTCTTTCGTGAGCTTCGCAGGAATCACAACATCGGCAGTCACGTAGAGGTCCCCGCGCGACGATCCGCCTCGTTTCGCGATGCCACGGTTGCGGACACGAAAAACTGTTGCTGATTGCGTGCCGGAAGGAATCCTCAGGCGCTCGTCTTCTCCTTCCAGTGTGGGAATTGAGATTTCCGCTCCCAGCGCGGCCTGCGGGAACGAAATGGGAACGTGGCAGTAGAGGTCGTGTTCACGGCGTTCAAAAAACTCGTGCTCCTTGACCGCGAGCACCACGTAAAGGTCACCCGGGGGCCGGCCTTTGCCTGCCGCCTCGCCCTCGCCGCTCACGCGCAGCTTGTCACCGGTATCGACGCCGGCGGGTATTTTGACTTCAAGGCTTCGGTCTTTGACGAGGCGTCGCTCACCACGGCAGGTTTTGCAGGGATTCTTGATAACCTGTCCTGTGCCGCGGCAGGTGGAGCAGGTGCGCGTTATACTGAAGAAGCCCTGCTGGAAGCGAACCTGACCATAACCGTTGCAGGTAGTACAACTCGTGGATCCGCTTCCCGCAGCGCTGCCTGTACCCTCGCAGTCGCCGCAGAGTTCATGTCGCGGAAAGTCGATTTTCTTCCTTACGCCGAATGCCGCTTCTTCGAAGGTCAGTTCGAGATCGTAACGAAGATCGGCTCCACGTTGCGAACGGCCACTGCCTCGACGTGAACCGCCGAAGAGATCGCCAAAACCGAAGAGGTCACCGAGGATATCGCTGAAATCGGAGAAGACGTTCGGATCGAAGCCATTGAAGCCGCCACCTGCGGCTCCGCTGACGCCTGCATGACCGAATCGGTCGTATTGCGCTCGCCTCTGAGAGTCGCTCAGGACGGAATAGGCCTCGGCGGCTTCCTTGAACTTTTCTTCCGCTTCCGCGTTGCCGGGGTTGCGATCCGGATGGAACTGCATCGCCAGCTTGCGGTAGGCGCTCTTGATTTCCTGGTCAGAAGCGCTCCGGGTTACGCTCAGAATTTCGTAGTAATCACGCCTGGTGCTCAATCACAGCTCCTACCTACCCCGCCGAAACAGCGACCATCGCCGCCCGCAAAAGCTTGCCGTTGAGTGTATAGCCGCGGCGGAATTCCTCAACGACAGTGTTTTCGGGGACGTCATCAGAGGGCACGGTACTGATGGCCTGATGAAAATTGGGATCGAACGGCTGGCCTTTCGCTTCGATCACCTTCAGGCCAAAGCGCCCAAGCGTGTCCAGGAGCTGTTTATACACAAGATCAAGGCCACGCAACATGTCCTCACCGGCACTGCCCTGTGAGGCCGCATTGCGAATCGCCAGATCGAAAGAATCGAGAACGCCGAGAAGTTCCCGAATCAGTTCAACCGTAGCGGACTGGATATGCTCGCTGCGTTCGCGCTCGACCCGTTTCTTATAGTTTTCAAACTCTGCCTGCCTGCGCAACAGCCGATCCTGGAGCATATCCCGCTCCTCGACCAACCTTTGGATTGCTGCTGCTGCGTCCGTCGAAGGAGGTTCCGGCAGGAGTTCTTCCCGTTCCTCGTTTTGTTCCATTATGTATTGATTCTCTGACTGACCAGTCTTCCCAGGTATCCGACCGTGGAGATAACTCGATCATATTCCATCCGGATCGGCCCAATGATGCCCAGAAATCCAACGGTCCTGTCCTTTGCGGCGTACGACGATGTGACAACTGTGAAGTCACGCATCGTCGGGATGCCCAACTCCGAGCCGATCACGATCTTGACACTGCTTGAGGAGCTGGAACCGATGCATTCATTAAGGATCCTGATCAGCCGTCCCTTTTCCTCTAGCATTCGGAACAGCTCGCGCAACGGACCGAGATTCGCAAACTCGGCATGGTCGAGCATGTTCACGGTTCCCTGAACGTATACGCTCTCCGGCTCGGTTTCAGCCTCCAGAGTATCGTTCCACGTGCAGAGCAGCGTCAGCATCCGGTCGTAGATCGATCGCTCCGCCTCCATCATCCGGAGCAGCTCATTCCGAATTTCGGTGAGCGTGCGATCTGAAAACCGCTCTACAAGAAACCTTCCGGCACGATCAAGCTCCGTCTGCTGGTAGTGCTCCTTCAGCCGGATGACCTTGCGCTGAACGAGACCGGAAGTCGAGACGAAGATAACCAGAATCTTTCCGTCGCCAAGGTCGAGAAACTCGATGTGCTTCAACTGCGTTGTCGCAAGAGGCGGCGCGATCACGATGCCGATGTTTTTCGAGATCTCGGACAGCAAAAACGATGTCCGCGACATGAGTTCCTCAGGGGTATCGCTGTCCTCCAGGACCTGGACTATACGCCGCTCCGCGGCTTTGTCCACCCGGGGCGATTCCGGCAGCAGATCCACGTAGAAACGGAAGCCTTTTTCAGAAGGAACCCGGCCCGCAGATGTATGAGGATGAGTCAGATAGCCGGCTTCCTCGAGTTCAGCCATGGTGTTACGGATGGTCGCCGGGCTTAGCCTGCCTGCAAGCTGGCTGGACAAGGTTTTAGACCCTACCGGCTCCCCGCCGCTAATGTAGGTCTGCACCAGCAGGCGGAGAATGTCCTTGTTCCGTCCCGACAGCTCATCATCCTTCTTCAACATGGGAATTTTTATAACATCCGGCTTGCAACCGGGTCAATCGGCTCTCGGCTGGAATTCGATGTCAAAACGTGACTGGAACCCCGCGATCAGGGCTTCGGTAAGTTTCTCAATCGACGGTCTCTCCGACAGGAACTCGGCAAGACCGGCCATTTCGTCATAGAGAATGCGGGCATCGACCATTCGCGTCGCCCGGGCAAGCTTCTCGCGATCGCACAGGATTGGCATAGACCCGTGCTGGAGAAAGCTCTGCCGCAGCCGTCGCTGCGCGCTCCCGACAATCTTACGGCCCTCTACGGTCAATTCATACCTTGAGGGAGAAATGAAGCAGGGCAAATCCGCCCCGTTGGCGGCCGCGGGGATGCGACGGGTTTCCGGGGCCAGGACAGCGGGTACGCCGAGCCGGTTGAACCCGGCGCAGAGAGCCTCCGACACGCTCTTGTAGTTCGCGTAGATAGTGTCTCCAAAACACACACTGTCATTGGATGCCACGCAATAGGTGAGTTCGTCATCGTGGAGCACCGCGCGTCCGCCAGTCGGACGATGAACGATGTCTACGCCGTGCTCGTGACAAAAAGCCGTGTCCACGGCCGTATCGACCTTCTGATTCCGCCCAAGCGAGATCGTTGGCCGGTTCCATCGATAAAGCCGGACGATCGTTTTGGGTTTTGCGGATTGTTCAACTTCATCGAGCAACGCCGCATCAATGGCCATGTTGGAGGTGCCGTCGAGGTCGTCGTCGAGAATGAGATCCCAGGGAGACATACGGGGAATGGGGTAAAGAAACTAGGGAGATTGGGGGCAGACCCAATCTCCCTAATTCCCTATCTGCCTTACTTCAGCTTCATAGGGAAGCCGATCTCGTCACCCAGCTGCGGGACGAGAGCATAAAGAATCAGGCTGGAACCGGATTTCAGCTTCGATTCGATTGCGTTGAAATCCGCCACCGAGTTGATGGGATTGGGCCGACCACCGGTGACAATGCTGGTGACGATCATGCCTTCCTTCAATCCTGCAGCAGATGCGATGCTATCGGGTTGCACGTCGGTGATCAGAACGCCGTTCTGCTGGACGTTGAGCTGTCGTCGGATTTGCGGCGACAGGGCCTCAACAGTGATTCCGATATGCGTGGAAGTGCCTGCTGCACCGCCCGGCCGATTCGGACGATTCCCAGCCTCGGCGGGGACTGCATCATTGCTGAACAATGCGGCGCGGTCGCCGATGGAGACTGTCATTGCCTGAGGCCTACCATCTCGAATGATTCCCAGCTTGACAGTCGAGCCTACAGGGCGCTCAACGATGTAATCCTGAAGATCGGCGCTCGTGGAGACTTTCTTGCCATCAACTTCCGTGATGACATCACGCTTTTGGAGCCCAGCTTTCTCCGCCGGACTGCCTGGAACGACAGAACCCACGATCACGATTTCGGGGCCTTTCAATCCATAGGCATCCAAAGCGACTTGATCTCTCCGGCTTTCCATTGAAATACCAATGGAGCCCCGGGTGACCTTACCGTCTTTGGTCAGCTGGTTGTAAACCTTGAGCGCTGCATTGGAAGGCAAAGCGAACCCGAGTCCTGCAAAGGAGTTCGTTTCCGACACAATCGCTGTGTTGATACCGATGACTTCACCGGCCATGTTCACAAGCGGACCACCGCTGTTGCCCGGATTAATGGCGGCATCCGTCTGCAGGAACTTCTGAAGACCGGCATTGCTCTTGTCGGCGCCCAGGTTGCCGTTGTCGCGTCCTTTGGCACTGATAATGCCGGAAGTTACGGTGTGGTCGAAGCCGAACGGGCTGCCAATCGCGAGAACCCAATCGCCAACCTTCACGGCATCGGAGTTCCCGAACCTGGCGGTAGCGAGGTCGCGCTTGGCGTCGATTTTGACCACTGCAAGGTCCGTCGCTTCATCGGTACCTACGACGGTAGCGGTGTGCTCCGAATTATCGGACAGCGTTACCGTAATGTCTGAAGCCCGCTCCACAACGTGATTGTTCGTCATGATGAAACCGGCCTTATCAACGATGAAGCCGGTACCGGTCCCTTCGCCGGGTTGATCATCAGGTAGTTCAAAATCGAAAGGAAGGCCCGGGAATCCGGGAATCTGCGGGGACTGTGGACGCCTTCCGTTTTGACTTGTTCGGGTAGCCCTCGGAGCAACTTTTACCTTGATCTTTACGACAGCGGGATCGAGGCTGGCCGCTATTTGGGAAAAGGTGTTGGACAGCGACACCGGGTCCGGGATGGCAATTGCAGCGGCTTTCTGCTCGAAGGTCGCTTCCACTCCCCCCGACACGACGGTGCCAATGATGACCCCAATACCGAGGGTCAGGGCAACGATGCCGAGAAAAAGCAATCGCTTGTTGTTCATTCTCAAAACTCCTCTTAAATCCTTACAAATATAGACTCGGGTGTTTAATGATCTGTGTCACCCGAAAACTTTTTGACGCGCTATCCAGGGTTTTGTTTCGCACCGGCATGCTGTGGTTGGAGCTTGATGAGGCGCTCGGCCGCAGCTGCCAGCGTGGTGTCCTTCTTACAGAACGTAAACCGGATCAGATCCTTCCCGGCCGCGGCATTCCTGAAGAAACTGCTGCCGGGAACCGCCGCGACCCCAATATCTTTTACCAAAAACCGCGTGAATTCCACATCATTGGGCAATCCATGACGCTCGCGGAGTGGCCGAATATTACACATGATGTAGTAGGCGCCACCGGGAACAAACGGTTCGAGGCCGGCGGCATCCAGCACGCTAAGTAAACGGTCGCGGCGGGCCTGATAATGGTTGGCAAGTTCGGCGTAATAGGAATCCGGCAGTCGCAGAGCTACGGCCCCAGCCTCCTGCAACGGGGCAGGCGCACCCACGGTCATGAAGTCGTGCATCTTCCGAATCGCCCCGTTGATGCTTTCCGGCGCAATGATGTATCCGACCCGCCACCCCGTCACGCTGTAGGTTTTGGACATCCCGTTGACGACAATTGTTCGTTCGCGCATGCCGTCGAGAGTGACTGGAGAGATGTGCCTGGCGCCGTCATAGATGATGTGCTCGTAAATCTCATCGGTGATGGCGAGCACGTCCCATTTCATGCAAAGCCGGGCAATGGTCTCGAGTTCCGACTTTGAGAAGATTTTTCCGGTCGGGTTATTCGGCGTGTTGACGATGATGGCCTTGGTCTTGTTGTTGAAAGCAGCCTCGAGTTCCGCTTCATCGAAGGACCAGTCCGGAGCCCGCAGCTGGACATATCGCGGTGTCGCTCCGGAAATGATCGCGTCCGGCCCATAGTTTTCGTAAAACGGTTCGAAGACGATCACTTCGTCGCCGGGATTGATCACGGCGAGAAGGACGTCGATCATGCCCTCCGTGGAGCCGCAGCAAACGGTGATTTCGCGCTCGGGATCGACATCGATACCGAGACAGCGTTTGGTTTTCTCGGCAATCGCATCGCGAAACTTCTTGGCGCCCCAGGTGATCGCGTACTGATTGACGTCCGCGAAGATCGCATCGGCTGCGGCTTTCTTCAGAACCTCGGGTGCGGCAAAATCGGGAAAACCCTGCGAGAGGTTGATGGCGCCATGCTGAAGCGCAAGGCGCGTCATTTCGCGGATGACCGATTCTGTGAACTGAGTCGCTTTGTGTGAGATGGGTTTGCCGAACATGGAACCGTCAGGACGCCGCGGCCGCTGCGCGGCTCTGAAGCCTGACACCAAACGCTTCGATGGCCCGGGAAAGCGCGCCGGAAAGAAAATCGAGAGACTCGGGTTTCAAAGGATGTCGAGCACAGACTGCAGCGACGATTCTTTCTCGCACCACAATCGTTTTGAAATAGGCGTCCGGATCAATCGTGTCTTTCGACACGATATTCGGAAATGCCACTCGTCCTCGCGTTTTCCAGAGCGCAAGACCGTCCGGTTTTGCGACATACACCGCGAGGTTGGGCGCAAAGGGCTCGGCCTGATCCAGGAAGTGGCCCAGGATCTCGGCCTGGGTGTTGCTCTCAGCCATTTGACGCTGCGCATTGGCGTAGGTGCGCCATAACTTGAGCTCTTCCTGAAGGCGAGTCTTTTCCTCCTCCCACTGCTTTGTGGCCCCGTTCATCAATTCATCGAAGTCTGCCTGCATCCGTGCGCTGTTCTGCTGAAGGGTCTGGTCGAACTGGCTCCGAAGTTCCGCAGTGACCTGAATGCGTGTCTGGGCCAGAGACTGCTCGCGTTCGCGTTCAGCCGCGCTCGCGGAGGCACCCTCGGCGTCCCGAACAGCTTGCTCCAGCCGCTTGCGGAACTCCTCTTCCAGCTGCTTTCGCGCAGTTTCCAGGATCCGGGTCAGTTCAGCAGCGAGTGCAGAATCCGTCGAATCCAGCGCTTTTGCGTTATCGTCAGCGTGTAGGTCCATCGTGAGGCGCAATTATACTGCGTTGACAGAATCCCAACCTATTCCTATATAGATAAAGACGATATGAAAGGGGGCGCACCGGTTTCGACGGGAACGAAGAAGGAAGAGAGGCATACCGAGGCCCATGCCCTCGTAAAAACGTGGAAACAATCAACTGCTGAATATCAACCAGCACTAGCCGCTT
>Ga0068859_100000800_pt1 | contig 31891 bp, 28 predicted proteins | sample KBSSwiS22_FD_66585 | JGI IMG/M metagenome (GOLD analysis project Ga0068859, IMG submission 66585) | Switchgrass rhizosphere microbial communities from Kellogg Biological Station, Michigan, USA - KBS Switchgrass S2-2 | ecosystem: Host-associated > Plants > Roots > Rhizosphere > Soil ...
ACCTTCCGCTTCCGGACGGTGTTCATCTCCGACATCCACCTAGGATTCCGAGGCTGCAGCGCCGCCTATCTGCTCGATTTCCTGCGCTCGGTCGAGACCGAGACGCTCTATCTGGTCGGCGACATCATCGACGTCTGGAGCCTGCGCAAGTCGTTCTTCTGGCCCCAGGCGCACAACGACGTGATCCGCACGATCCTCGGCAAGGCCAAGCACGGCACGCGCGTCATCTACATTCCCGGCAACCACGACGCCATGTTCCGGGACTACGACGGCATGGTGTTCGGCAACGTCGAGATTCGCCGCGAGGCGATCCACGAGACGGCCGATGGTCGCCGCCTGCTGGTCCTGCACGGCGACGAGTTCGACAGCGTGATCAAGGCGAGTCCGCTGCTCGAAGCGCTCGGCAATCGCGCCTACTCGTTCGTGCTGAAACTCAATCGCTACGTGAACTGGCTGCGCCGGGCATTCGGTGCGCCGTACTGGTCGATCGCGGCGTATCTCAAGCACAAGGTGAAGAACGCGGTGAAGTACATCGCGAACTTCGAGCGCGCGCTCGCGCAGGAGGCGCAGCGCCGCGGCCTCGACGGCGCGATCTGCGGCCACATCCATCGCGCCGAGATCTCGCAGATCGACGGCGTCCTGTATTGCAACGACGGCGACTGGGTCGAGAGCTGCACCACGCTTACCGAAGACTTCAGCGGCCGGCTGAGCCTGCTGCGTTGGACCGAGAGCAAAGAGGTGATCACGCACAGCGGCGAGCTCGCGCCGGTGACGCTCGAGCAGGCGGCGTGAAGATAGCGGTTGTTACAGACGCCTGGCGTCCGCAGACCAACGGTGTCGTCCAGACCTTGAGCACGACGGCGCAGACGCTGCGCGCCGCCGGTCACGAAGTTCTGGTGATCGAGCCGAACCAGTTTCGGACGTTTCCGTGTCCGACGTATCCGGAGATCCGGCTCGCATGGTTTCCCTCGCGTCATCTCGCGAAGCAGCTCCGCGAGTTCGGCCCTGACTGCATTCACATCGCGACTGAAGGCACGCTCGGCATGGCTGCGCGCAGCTGGTGTCTGCGCAACCGCTTTCCGTTCACGACGTCGTATCACACGCAGTTTCCGGAGTACGTGCGCGCCCGCGCGCCGATTCCGCTCGCGCTCAGCTATGCGCATCTGCGGCGTTTCCACTCGGCTGCGGCCCGCACCATGGTTGCGACGCCGACGCTGCAGAAACAGCTGGAATCCCGGGGTTTTCGCCACATCGTGCGCTGGACGCGCGGCGTCGACGTGCAGCTCTTCAAGCCGGGCGACAAGAAATTTCTGGGTCTACCGCGGCCGATCTTTGCGTACCTGGGCCGGGTCGCAGTCGAGAAGAACATCGAAGCATTCCTGTCGCTCGATCTGCCGGGCACGAAGCTGGTGATCGGCGACGGGCCCGAACGACTCGCGTTGCAGGCACGATTTCCTGCAGCGGTGTTCGTCGGGTACAAGTTCGGTGCGGAGCTCGCGGCGCATCTCGCGGCCGTCGATGTGTTCACGTTTCCGAGCCGCACCGACACATTCGGCTTGGTGTTGCTCGAAGCACTGGCGTGTGGAGTGCCTGTTGCCGCGTATCCGGTGACGGGGCCGATCGATGTGATCGAGAACGGCGTGACGGGTGTGTTGGATGAGGATTTGCGAGCCGCGGCGCTTGCGGCGTTGCAGATGGATCCCGCGAAGTGCCGGGCGTTCGCGCTCGCGCATACGTGGGAGGCGGCGACGAAGCAGTTTCTGGGGAATCTGGCGCCCCGGGAAGCCGAAGCAGATGTCAGGCTAAAGCCTGACCCACAACAGGCCAGATGACTCTAGCCTGACTCTTCTATCCAGGATTCAAACTGTCCGACCGCGCCTGAGCTTCCTGCGCCTCGATGTTCTTCCCCCGTGCGCGGAACGAATCCGCAATCAACTTCCACGACGACGACTGTGCGCGCGGCGCATTCACCGACATCGACACCGCTTTGCGTCCCATGTTCTCCGCCTGCACGTAATTGCCCTCGGCGAAGCGCACTTTCCCCAGCTCGATCCACAGCAGCGGATTATCCGGCTCGATTCGCAACGCGCGTTCGATCGACGAAGCCGCAATGGCGTAGTTCTTGGTCGCGACCTGCGTCTGCGCCTGGCTGACCAGCGCTCGCGAAGCAGCTCCAAGCGTTGGTTCGCGCGCCACCGGCGCCGGCAGCGGCTGTGGCTCTTCCGTGGTGCTCGGCGGCTCACCCGGCCGCGTTTCCGCCGGCGGTGTTCCTGACGGCTGCTCCGGCGGCGGCGTTGGCTTCTGATACGGCGAGGGCACGGCGCAAGCGCCGAGCAGCGCGCTCGCAAGCAGAAGCACCCATGGTTGCTGACGTCTTTTCATCCGCCGCTATCTTACGACGCTGCGCCACCATTCGCGGGCCCGCTCGCCGAGCTCGCCGAGGATGCTCGTTTCGCACCCCGGCTTGGGTTGCAGTTGCGTGCCGGTCGGCACTGCGATCGTCACCAGCTCTTCGCCCCCGCAGCCCGGATTTGCGGCCAGCCCGGTCTTGAATTCGATCGACTTCTCTTCGAGGCCCTCGGGCAACGGCGCGCTCCACGACGTTGTTCCGATGGAGCGCATCAGTCGCGACCACACCGGCAGCGAGCCCGACGAGCCGGTCAGCCCGGTCGGCGAATTGTCGTCGTAGCCGATCCACACGACGGCGAGCGTATTGCCGGAAAAGCCGGCGAACCAGCTGTCGCGATAGTCGGAGGACGTTCCCGTCTTGCCCGCGACGACGATGTCCGCAGGGATCTGCGCGCGCGCCGCCTGTCCCGAGCCGTGCTCCATGACCTGCACGAGCATGCGATTGACCTGGTAGACGGCAACCGGATCTGCCACCGGCGTGACTTCGAGCGCGAAAGACTTGAGCGGCTTGCCCTCGGCATCGACGACCGCGCGCACCGCACGCAGTGGCGTGCTGAAGCCGCCGTTCGCGAACGCGTTGTAGAGCTGCGCGACTTCGAGCGGCGAGACATCGAGAGCGCCGAGCAGCACCGACGGCAATTGCGCCGGCTCCTTCTCCAGGCCGAGCGCCACGAATTCGTTCGTGACCTTCGGCAGGCCGACTTCCAATCCGAGATGCACCGTCGCGAGATTCAGCGACTGCGCGAGCGCGCGCACCAGCGGCACCTGGCCGTAGAACTCCTCAGAGATGTTCTGCGGCGCCCACACCTTGCCATTCGCCAGCTTCACCTCGACCGGGCCGTCTTCGACGATCGACGCCGCGCTGTAGCGGCCTGTCTCCAGTGCCGCGAGATAGATGACCGGTTTCACCAGCGAGCCGATCGAGCGCTTCGCATCCAGCGCGCGATTGAAGCCGTCGAAGCTCGCCTGCCGGCCGCCGACCATCGCGATCACTTCGCCGTTCTGCGGCGCCGTGACGACCACCACGCCTTCCAGTTGCTTCGGTGTCTTCTGCTTGCGCAGCTTGTCGAGCCGATCGAGCTCCTGCGCCAGCGATTTTTCCGACTGGCTTTGGATCAGCGGATTGAGCGTCGAAAAAATCTTCAGCCCCGCTTCCGTCAGATCTTCCTCGCGATAGTCGCGGCGCAGCGTGCGACGGACCAGGTCGAGAAACGCCGGGTAATAACTGCCGGCCTGCGAGCCGGTGTTGACGATGCCGAGCGGCCGCTTCGCCGCTTCCTTCGCGGCGCTCTCGTCCACGACCTTGTATTGCGCCATGAGCTTCAGCACGAGATCGCGGCGCGCCCGCACGCGATCCGCATGACGGCGCGGATCGTAGTAAGACGGCCCGCGCACGATCGCGACGAGCAGCGCGACTTCGTGCAGCTGCAATTCGGCGAGCGGCTTGCCGAAATAGAACTGACTCGCGAGACCGAAGCCATGCACGGCGCGGTTGCCGTCCTGGCCGAGATAGATCTCGTTGATGTACGCGTTCATCAGGTCCGGCTTGTCGAAATGAAATTCGAGCAGCCAGGCCATCATCGCTTCCTCGAGCTTGCGTCCGAGCGTGCGCCGGTTGTCGAGGAAATAGCTCTTCACCAGCTGTTGCGTGAGCGTCGAGCCGCCCTGCTCGATCTGTCCCGCGCGCAGATTGACCCACGCGGCGCGCGCGATGGCGCCGAAATCCACGCCATTGTGCGAATCGAACTTGCGGTCCTCGACGACCTTGAGCGCCGCCGGCAGGAGCGGCGACACCTCGTCCGGCGTCACGACGACGCGATCCTCGCCGTGGATCGGAAAGATGCTGCCGATCAGCAGCGGATCGAGGCGGAAGATCGGCACGTCCTCGTTGCGGCCGTTGCGCATGCTCTCGATCGAATTGCCGCGCGTGGCGATCGATATCAGCTGCGGCTCCTGCAGCGCATCCCAGAACTGAAAGCGCCGATTGACCAGATCGATGCGCGTGCCGCGACGACTGTAGCTGCCCGGCTGCTCCGCCTGGTCCGCGCGCCGATAACCGAGACGCTTGAGCTCCTGCTCGAGCGTGTCCGCGCCGAAGGACTGACCGGCGTACAGCTCCAGCGGTTCCGCGAAAACCTGCGCCGGCAACGTCCAGCGCCGCCCTTCGAATTGCGCGGTGACGATGCGGTCGAGGTAGACGATCCAGATCAGCAGCGCGATGACGAACCCGCCCACTACGAGTCCGACGCCGGCGAGGATCGTGCGCTTGGTATTACGAGTGAGGGCCATCTGGGGCTTAGACGCGCGGAGCCGCTTATTGATCCAGGGTAGGCATCAAATCGGGCGGAATTGTGGCAGGGCTCAACGCCGCCAGAACGTCGGCGAGACCAGCACCAGCAGCGGGAACACCTCCAGACGGCCCAGCAGCATCGCCAGCAGGCAGATCCACTTGCCTGAATCCGACAGCGTGGCGAAATTCTGCGCCACCTCGCCCAGCCCGGTGCCCGTGTTGTTCATGCAGGCCGCGATCGCCGAGAACGCCGTCACCTGGTCTTCGCCGATCGCGATCAGCAGCACCATGAGCGCGCCGAATGCCACGATGTAAACGCCGAAGAAGCCCCACACCGCGTCGACGATGCGCGGATCGATCGCTTTCTCGCCGAGCTTGACCGGCACTTCGGCGCTCGGATGTACAAGCTGCACGACCTCGCGCTGGCCCTGCTTCCACAACAGCAGCCAGCGCACGACTTTCATGCCGCCGGATGTCGAGCCGGCGCAGCCGCCGATGAACGTCGAAAGCATGAGAATCACCGGCAACGCGCCAGGCCAGTGCGTGAAGTCGTCGGTGAAGAAGCCGGAGCTGGTCTGCATCGAGACGGCGTGAAACAGCGAGCGCCGGAACGCGTGACCCGGATCGGCATTGGGCTGGCTCAGCCACAGCACCAGGAAGTACACGACGATGGCGAGCAACAGCACAAACATGTAGGCGCGAAATTCCGGATCGCGGAAGTAGTTGATGAGCCGCTTGTGCCGCCACGCCAGGAAATGCAGCGAGAAGTTCACGCCGCCGAGAAACATGAAGAAGACCGCGATGCCCTCGATCACTTCGTTGTTGAAGTAGCCGAAGTTCGCGTCGTGCGTCGAGTTGCCGCCGGTCGAGACGGTCGAGAAGCTGTGCGCGATCGCATCGAACGTCGACATGCCGGCCAGCTTGTACGCAGCCGCGCACGCGATGGTGATCGCGATATAGATTCGGCACAGCTCCTTCGCGGTTCCGGTGATGCGCGGCGTGAGCTTCGAGTCTTTGATCGGCCCCGGCGTTTCCGCGCGCATGAGTTGCATGCCGCCGACGCCCAGCATCGGCAGCAGTGCGACAGCGAGCACGACCATGCCGATGCCGCCGAGCCATTCCATCTGCATGCGGTAGTACAGCAGCGATTTCGGCATCGAATCCAGGCCGCTGAGCACGGTCGCGCCAGTGGTCGTGAATCCGGAAACCGATTCGAACACAGCGTTGGTGACGGACAGCTGCACTTCCTCGGCGAGCAGCAACGGCACTGCACCGGCCGCGCCAACTACGAACCAAAACAGCGCCACGACGAGGAAGCCATCGCGCACGCGCAGCTCGCGGACGCGGCCACGCGCGGGCCACCAGATCAGCGCGCCGACTGCGAGCAGCGCGACGAATGCGTGCAGGAACGGTGGCCAGTTGCCATCGCCGTAGTACAGCGACACACCCAGCGGCGGGAGCATGGTGACGCTGACCAGCATCACGAGCAGGCCCAGGATCCGCTGCACGGCGAGCAGGTTCATGCGCCTTTGCGCCGCGGAACGTCGAACAGTTTTTCCACGACTTCGACGTAACGCCGGTCGGTCAGGAACAGGATCACGTGATCGTCGCGATGAATGACCGTATCGTGGTGCGCGATGATCACTTCGTCGCCGCGCACGATCGCTCCGATGGTCGTGCCGGCGGGCAGCGGAATATCTTCGATCTTGCGGCCGATCACGCGGCCTTCGCCCTGGATGCCGTGTGCGACGGCCTCGATTGCTTCGGCTGCGCCACGGCGCAGCGAGTGCACGCGCACGACATCGCCGCGTCGGACGTGGGCGAGCAGCGAACCGATCGTCACCTGCTGCGGCGACAGCGCAACGTCGATCGCCGTGCTCTCCATCAGCTCGGCATACGCCGCGCGATTGATCAGCGCCACGACCTTGTGACATCCGAGGCGCTTCGCAAGCATTGCCGAGAGGATATTGGCTTCCTCTGCATTGGTGACCGCAATGAAGAAGTCCGCGCTGTCGATGTTCTCTTCCAGCAGCAGCTCTTCGTCGGCCGCGTCGCCGCTCAGCACGATGGTGTTGCTGAGCTGCTCCGAGATACGGCGCGCGCGGCGCTGATCGCGCTCGATCAGCTTCACCTGGTGCTCTTTTTCCAGCCGCTGCGCGAGACTGAAGCCGATGTTGCCGCCGCCGGCGATCACGATGCGCCGCACCGGGTCTTCCTGCTTCTGCATCTCGTTCATGACGAGCCGGATGTCATCGCGCGCAGCGAGGAAGAACACTTCGTCACCGTGCTCGATGACCGTATCACCGGTGGGCTTGATGCTCTGACCGTTGCGATAGATCGCGGCGACGCGCGCATCGCGGCCCTTGATGTGCGTCGCGAGCTGCTTGAGCTGCTGGCCGACCAGCGCGCCGCCGCGCAACGCCTTGACGCCGACCAGTCGGACGCGCCCATCCGCGAAGTCCAGCACCTGCAGTGCGCCGGGATACTTGATCAGCCGCACGACGTGATCGGTGACGAGTTGCTCGGGACTGATCGGCACGTCGACGGCGAACGCACGATCCTCGTCCTGGAACAGCTTGCGATGCTTGGTGAAGTCCGCCGAGCGGACGCGCGCGATGCGCGTGGCGTCCTTGTTGAACAGACTCCACGCGATCTGGCACGCGGTCATGTTCACTTCGTCGCTGTTGGTCAGCGCGATGAAGATGTCCGCGTCACGCGCGCCCGCGGCTTCCAGGATGCTGGGCTGCGTCGCGCTGCCGACAACCGTGCGGATGTCGATGCGGTCCTGCAGATCGCGCAGCAGCTCGTCCTTGACGTCCACCACGGTGACTTCGTTCGCGGGCTCCCGGGCCAGGTGATAAGCCGCCGTGCGACCCACCTGACCGGCGCCCAGAATGATTATTTTCATTCTTTTATACCGGCTCCGACCTTATACGGGTTCCAGATTGGCGTACGCGAGCATGAGCCACTTCGTGCCCTGGCGCTCGAAATTCACCTGGACCTGCGCGTGGCTCCCCTGACCCTGCAGGTTCAGGATCACGCCCTCGCCAAACTTGCCGTGCCGCACGCGCTGGCCGAGGCGGATGCCGCCCGGGGCGGGATCTTCCTCCACCGTGCCGCGCTTCGGCATGTAAACCGGTCGCGATACCTGGATGCGCGGCCGAATTTCTTCGAGCAGCTCGGCGGGAATCTCGCGGATGAAACGCGACGGCGTGCCGTAACTGTCGACGCCGTGCAACCGGCGCTGCTCGGCATACGAGAGGAACAGCTGCTTCATCGCGCGCGTCGCGCCGACGTAGCACAGGCGGCGCTCTTCCTCGAGACCTTCGAGGTCGGTGATCGAGCGCGTGTGCGGGAACAAGCCGTCTTCCATGCCGCAAAGGAACACGACTGGAAACTCCAGCCCTTTCGCCGAATGCAGCGTCATCATCTGCACGCAGTCTTCCCACGCATCCGCCTGCTCTTCGCCGGACTCCAGCACCGCGTGCGCCAGGAAGCTCGCGAGCGGCAACGCTTCCGACTCGGCATCGGGCTCGTAACCGCGTGCCGCGCTGACGAGTTCGTTCAAGTTCTCGACGCGCGCTTCGCCGCGATCGCCGCGTTCCTGCTGGTAGTGCGCGAGCAGACCGCTCGCGTTGATGACGTGATCGACTTGCTCGTGCAAGGGCAGCGTACGGATCTGTTTGTCCAGCTGCTCGATGAGCAGCATGAAGCCGTGCAGGTTCTGGCCCATGCGAACGCCGAGCTCCTGCATGCACGCGCCCGCGGCTTCCCACATCGTGCACGTATTGGCGCGCGCGTAGTTACGAATCGTGTCCAGCGTTTTCGCGCCGATGCCGCGGGCCGGAAGGTTGACGACGCGCTCGAACGACGAATCGTCCGCGCGGCTGAAAATGAGCCGCAGATAAGCGAGCGCGTCTTTGATTTCCTGGCGCTCGAAGAACCGCAGGCCGCCGTACACGCGATACGGAATGCGCGCCGTGATCAGCGCTTCTTCGAACGTTCGCGATTGCGCGTTCGAACGATACAGAATCGCGCAGTCGCTGCGCTGGCCGCCTTTGTAGATCCACTCGCGGATGCGATTGATGACGAAGTCCGCTTCGTCGCGCTCGTTGAAGGCCGCGTACAGCTTGACCGGTTCGCCCTGCTCGCCTGCGGTCCAGAGATTCTTGCCGAGCCGGCCGTTGTTGTTCGCGATGAGCGCGTTGGCCGCGGCAAGAATGTTGCCCGTCGAGCGATAGTTCTGCTCGAGGCGGAACAGCTGCACGGCGGGATAGTCGCGGCGGAACTGATGAAGATTCTCGACGCGAGCTCCGCGCCACCGGTATATCGACTGATCGTCGTCACCGACCGCGAACGGCAAGCCTTCCGGGCCCGCCAGCAGTTTCAACCACGCATATTGGATCGTGTTCGTGTCCTGGAATTCGTCGATCAACACGTGCCGGAACCGCGAGCGATAGTGCGCAAGGATTTCGGGCCGATCGCGCCACAGTTCGAACGCGCGCAGCTGCAGCTCGGCGAAATCGACTACGCCGCTGCGCTCGCACTGCTTCTGGTACTCGTCGTACAACCTGATGAACTGGCGACGCGTCGGATCGCCGTCGTCCTTGAGGTGCTTCGCGCGCAGGCCTTCGTCCTTGCGGGCGTTGATGAACCACATGATCTCTTTCGGGATCCAGCGCGACTCGTCGAGATCGAGCGCCTTGAGGAGCTTCCTGATCGCGCGCAGCTGGTCGTCCGAGTCCATGATCTGGAACGCCTGCGGCAGGTTGGCATCGCGCCAATGGATGCGCAGTAGCCGGTGCGCGATGCCGTGGAACGTGCCGATCCACAACGGCGCGCTCGGCGTGGCGAGCAGCGACTCGATGCGGCCGCGCATCTCGCCCGCGGCCTTGTTGGTGAACGTCACGGCCAGGATGCCGTGCGGCGACACGTTCTCGACCTGCACCAGCCAGGCGACCCGATGCACCAGCACGCGCGTCTTGCCGCTGCCGGCGCCGGCCAGAACCAGCGTCGGCGCGAGCGGCGCGGTCACGGCCGCGCGCTGCGCGTCGTTGAGACCGCCGACGATGGGAGTGATGTCCATGAGGGCCGGCATTCTACCGCGATTTCGCGGGGTGCTCTTTCCGCGGTATTCTTTTTACCGACTCGATTCGAGCGGGGAGGATTTGCATGCGCGGCTCGCGGCGGATTTCGACACTGGTGTGCTCGATGACACTCGTGCTCGCGGCTTGCTCGCGTCAGGCAGAGCAGCAGCCCGCGCCAGCGACGTCGGAACCAACGGCCCCCGCGAATACCGCGGCGACTGCGCTGCCGTCGGATCAGCAGTCCGCACCGCCGGCACAGCCGGAGCCCGCCGACTCCAGTCTCGCGATCAAGCGCGGCATCGTGATGCTCGCGCAGGACCGCATGACGTTCAGCCCGTGCAACGAAAAAGCCGAGCTCTGGCTGCTCGACCAGAGCGACGGCGTGCTGCGGCAGACCTTCGAGAGCGAGATGCAGAAAGGCCCTGCGAAACTGTACGTCGAAGCGTACGGCGAGCGAGCGCCCGTCGCGGAAGATATCGCTGCAGCGAAGGCCTATGCCGGCACATTCGTCCTCGAGGAAGTGACGTACGCAGGAGTGCAGGGCCAGGTGCGTGGCTGTGACGCTCCGGCGCCGAACTACGTCGTCGCGGCGCGCGGAGCGGAGCCGGCTTGGGCTGTCGAGGTCGGCGATAGCAGCATCGTGTGGCGTCAGCCCGCAGATCCGAAGGAGATCGCTCTCGGCGCGCCGCAGACGCAGGATGCGGAAGGTGCGGTGCGTTACCACGCAGCGGGCAACGGTCACGAGCTCGAACTGCTCGTGGATGCGCAGACCTGCCGCGATCCGCTGTCGGGCGAGCTGTTCGCCTACTCGGCGCGCGCGGTGCTCGACGGCAAGGAATTCAGCGGTTGCGCACGCGTTGGAAAATAGTCTCGCGCGCGAATGCGCGCGGCCGCATGCGCTGATAGAGCGAGCGAAACGCCAGCCCGACTCCCAGCGCCAGCAGCGGCTCGGTGATCGATGCGGTCTGGTCCGGCAACCATGCTTGCAGCACCTCGATCGCGAGCACCGTCGCCACCAGCGCGAGCACGGCGACGCCGATCGACGCGCCCCATTCCTTGATGACCCACAGCAGCGCGCCGTACAGGAACAGCTTGCCGAACAGCTCGCTCCAGTCGATGAGCTGAATTGCCGCCGGCAGCCCGATCTCGAACCAGCCGAGGAACGGCCACAGATCGAAGCGCCCCATCGGCGGCGTGAAATCGAACGGCGCCAGGCCATCGATGAGCAGCACGACGATCACGGCGAACACGAGCACTGCACGGCGCGGACGCGGGCGAAGGCGATGCATGACGAGCAGCATCGGCAACAGCAGGAGCAGCGCGAGCAGCTCGCCGGGGAGGAAGGTCTGGTTTGCGACCAGCAGGCGCCCGACGAGCACGGTTGCGATCACGAGCAGCAGCGCCTCGAGACGCCGCGGTCGGCTCACGACTGCAGCGACGGCCTGATTGATGACCAGCCAGAACGTCAGGAAGCTGAACACGACCACCGGATCGAACTGCGGACTGAACAGCGGTCGCAGCGCTGACTTCAGCTTCACCAGATCGAACTGCGGCACGAACGGCGCAAAGCGCCATGCGAGCCACAATCCCAGCAGCAACACCGCGCCCGGATCGCGCAGCGGCCGTTCCGCTCGTCCCGGCAAATGCATCAGCCGGGTGAGTCCGCCCCAGGCGAGACCTGCGGTCACGCCGAGCAGTGTGCCGGCTGCATTCAGCGTGACGTCCGTAAGACTCGAGACGCGAGCGGAAATGTAGACCTGCGCGATCTCGATCGACAGCGACAGCAACGTGCCCAGCAAGGTTGCGACGACCATCGACGGCGCGCGGTGCCAGCGTGTCTCCAGCCACAGAAACAGGCAGAAACCGAGCGGCAGATACAGCAGCACGTTGGAAATCCGATCGCCGCGACCCGCGCGCACCCACGACAGCTGGCGCAGTGCTTCGAGCACGCCGCCTTGCATGGCGTCGGGCTTGAAGTTGAACGGATACAGCGAGCCGTAAACGATCAGCGCGAGGACGACGAGCAGCAGCCAGGGAATGACCGAGCGACTGTGCATGCCGGCCACAGTGCTACCCGATGCGGATCGTGAAGTAGTGATCGATCAGCAGCGCTGCGAACAACAGGGCGAGATACGTGATCGAGAAACTGAACGTGCGCATCGGCAGGCGCACGTCGGAGCGCACTTTCAGCTGCAGCACGCGATACAGGAAAAAACCGCCGAGGATCGCCGCCGCCGCCAGATAGATCAGGCCGCTCATGTCGGTGAGGTACGGCAGCAGCGTCACGATCACCAGCAGGATCGTGTAGAGCAGGATGTGCAGCTTGGTGAACTCGCTGCTGTACGCCACCGGCATCATCGGCACGCCGGTCTTGGCGTAATCCTCGCGCCGCGCAATGGCCAGCGCCCAGAAGTGCGGCGGCGTCCAGGTGAAGATGATCAGGAACAGCAGCAGCGAATGGGCGTCGACCTGACCCGTGACCGCAGTCCAGCCGAGCACCGGCGGCGCCGCGCCCGCGGCCCCACCGATGACGATGTTCTGCGGCGTCGCATGTTTCAGCCACGCGGTGTACACGACCGCGTAACCGAGCAGCGAAGAGATCGTCAGCACCGCGGTCAACGGATTCACCCAACCCCAGAGCAGGAGTACCGACAGCACGCCCAGGATGGCCGCGTATGTCAGCGCCTGTCTCTGCGTGAGGTGACCTTGCGGCAGCGGGCGGTTTCGCGTGCGCGCCATCTGCGCGTCGATGCGCTGATCGAGTACGTGATTGACCGCCGCGGCGGCGGAAGCGGCGAACGCGATGCCCAGCGTGCCGAACAGCAACGCGTTCGGCGGCGGGAAGCCCGGCGCGGCGAGGAACATGCCGGCAATCGCCGTAAACATGATCAGCATGACGACGCGCGGCTTGCCGAGCTCGTAGTAGTCGCGCCAGGTGGCGTGAGCGTGCTGAATGGACGGAGTTTCCACGGACGGGAGTCTACCGGAGTCAGGCTAAAGCCTGACCCACAGTGTAATGGGGCCTTGTGGGTCAGGCTTTAGCCTGACTCGGAGAAGTCAGCGAGCGGTTCAACGCTACCGCCGCCAACAGAAGCAGCGCCGCGACAGCGTTATGTGCTGTCGCCAGCGCCAGCGGCAGCGCGCGGATCACCATGACCGGACCGAGAATCAGCTGACACACGAGGACCGCGCCGAGCGCTGCCCCCGCGATCCGCACGCCGCGCGTCGGCCCGAGGCGCATCGCCGCGATGCTCGCAAAGCCGAGCATCAGCGCCGCAACGATTGCACCGAGCCGATGCATGAAGTGAATCGCGACCCGCGCCGGAGCATCGAGGACACCGCCTTCGTAGTCGATGCCGAGGCCGCGCCACAGGATGAAAGCGTCTTTGACGTCCATCTGCGGCCACATCGAGTTTTGACAGGTCGGGAAATCTGGACAGGCAAACGCGGCGTAGTTGCTGCTGGTCCAGCCGCCGAGCGCGATCTGCAAGGCGAGCACGACGAGCGCGGCGGCGGCGATTTTGCGAAGAAACGGGACAGTCCCCATTTCCCCTGACTCACTGCGCGGCAATGCCAGCCAGGCGAGCAGCGACAGCGTCGCGAGCCCGCCGAGCAGATGCAGCACCACGATCAGCGGCTTCAGCAGCAGCGTCACGGTCCACATACCGAGTAAACCCTGCAAGATCACCAGCCCGACCAGCACGATCGGCAGCACCAGTGGCTGTTGCGGATCCTTGCGGTTGGCGATCGCGAGACCCGCGAGCACCAGGATCAGGAACCCGAGGCTCGAAGCGAAATACCGGTGGACCATCTCCTTGATGGCCTTGTGATACTCGAACGGCCGGTGCGGGAACGCCTCGTTGGCTGCGTCGAGGTTACGGGCGGCGTCGCCGGCGGTGAGATGACCGTAGCAACCGGGCCAGTCGGGACAGCCGAGACCGGCCGCGTTGAGTCGGACATAGGCGCCGAGCACGACGACGCCGAAGGCGAGCACGACGCCCGCCAGCGCGAGGCGCCGGAAGAGACGGTAACGGGAGGTCACGGTTCGTTGTGTGCTTGAACAGCGGTGGACGCGTGCTGCGAGGCCAGCATTTTCACCGCAGGGAGGGCGCTCGTCACCATGATGAAGATCGGCACGATCGCCCAGAGAATCTCCACGAGCGCGCTGGGGTGCCCGCCGCTGGCGCGACGGAAGGTGGCGACCGAGTGGATCATGACCGCGAACACTGCCGCGGCCACGAATCCACACACCCACAGGATCGGCGTCGAAACCATGCTCAATGCCCCGGTGTGTACTCGGGCACCTTGTGGTGCTCACCCGGCGTATGCACCTGCTGCACGAACGACTTCAGGCGCGTCACGAAGGTGTAGTCGCCTTCGATCGACATCAGGCCGACCAGCACCAGCAGTGCGAGCGGCGGCAGCAGGATCGCCAGCTTGAGCGCGAGACGCTCCCACGCCATGTGCATGAAGATCGCGACGATGAAGCCGGCCTTCAACAGCATGAAGATGATGATCAGCGACCAGCGCAGCATGCCCTGCAGCTGGAAGTAGTCGACCAGGTACGAGAACGTGCTGAGCACGAACAGCAGGATCCAGATCCACAGATAGATCTTGATCGGATGCTGCACGCCCTCGCCGTGTCCGCCGGCGGGCGCGTGTGCTGCAGCTTCAGCGCTATGACCGTGAGCCATGCTGTCTGCTCCTAGTTTTCTGGTCGAAAGCGGCCAAGGCGCTTTCGACGAACCGCCTGCAAAAGGCGTGACTTTCCGGGCTTACCACAGATAGAAGAACGCGAAGATGAACACCCAGACGAGGTCGACGAAGTGCCAGTACAGGCCTGCGACCTCGACTGTTTCGTACGTGCCTTTGCGGTCATAGAAACCGCTCAGCACGCGCTTGGCTACCACGCAGAGATAAATGACGCCGCACGACACGTGCAGGCCGTGGAAGCCGGTGATCATGAAGAACGACGAGCCGAACTGCGGCGCGCCCATCGGGTTACCCCAGGGTCGCACGCCTTCGCCGACGATCAGCTTGGTCCACTCGAACGCCTGCATGCTGACGAACGACACGCCAAGCGCAGCAGTGGCGAACATCAGTGCCGCAGTCTTGCCGCGGGCGCGCCGATAGCCGTAGTTCACGGCCATCGCCATCGTGCCGCTGGAGGTGATGAGGATCATCGTCATGAGCGCGATCAGGAACAGCGGGATGTCGCGTCCAAAGACGTTCAGCCCGAACACGATGCTCGGATTCGGCCACATCTCCGTGGTGGAGATGCGCACGTTCATGTACGAGATCAGGAAGCACGAGAAGATGAAGGTGTCGCTGAGCAGGAAGATCCACATCATCGCCTTGCCCCACGGCACCGGGAAGGCCTGCTTGTCGGCGGACCAGTCGGCGGTCACGCCCTTCAAGCCCTCGGGAGCGGCGGGCAGCGCGGCTGACGATTCGTGACTCATCGCTTACCTCACGTGGATAACATGACAGCGAACAACCCGAGCCAGACGAGCAGCAGGAAGTGCCAGTACACGCTGCACAGCTCGACACTCAGGCGCACGTCGATCACTTCGACGTTCTCCCGGCGCATGCGCGCGAGAGTTCGTCCCCAGACATACAACCCGCCGAGCAGGTGCAAGCCGTGCACGGCAGTGAGCAGATAGAAGAAGGCGACCGCCGGATTGAGCGGCGAGAAAAATTCCGAGTTGCGCACCAGCGCCCACGCGTAGAGCTGCCCGCCGAGAAATGCCAGCGTCAGCAGCCCACCGACCAGCAGCCCCTTGAAGCTGCCCGCGACGTTGCCGCCTTGTACTGACTTGCGCGCCGCCTGCATCGCCACACTCGCCGCGATCAGCAGCAGCGTGTTCAGCCACAGCACCGGCGGCTCGTTCAGCGCGACCCAGTCCGTCGCCGGGCCCGACTCGTGATGCCCGTTCAGCCGCATGTAGTACGCCGAGACGAACAGGCCGAACAGCGACGTGATGACGGCGAGGAAGATCCACAGTCCGACGCGCTTCGCCGGCCAGCGCGGTTCGTCGAGATCGACGGTCGCGACCGGACCCGCCTCCCACGACCGCGCCGACAGCTTACGGACCAGGATCAGCCAGACGACGATGCCGGTCGCGAGCGCGAAGTAGGCAACCGTCAAGCTCAATGGTGCACTCCGTGATCGCGGCCCTCAGGCGAGTTACCCGCGCGCGGATCGCCGGGCGGCACGTTCTGCGGCACGAAGTCTTCCGGCGCGCCGGGCACGTTGTAGTCGTACGCCCAGCGATACACCACCGGCAGATCCTTGCCCCAGTTGCCGTGCTTCGGCGGCGTGTCGGGCGTCTGCCATTCGAGCGACGTCGAGCGCCACGGATTCGGGCCGGAGGGGCGTCCCGCCTTGATCGACCACGCCAGGTTGAACAGGAACACGAGCTGCGTGGCTGCGACGAACACCGCCGAGATCGAAATCCATTCGTTGGCGACGTGCACGTTGGAGCTGATGAAGTCGATTGCGTCGCTGTACGCGTAGTAGCGGCGCGGCACGCCCAGGATGCCGAGGTAGTGCATCGGCAGGTAGATCGAGTACGTGCCGATGAACGTGCACCAGAAGTGGATGCGACCGAGGCGATCGTCGAGCAGCCGCCCGGTGATCTTCGGATACCAGTGATAGATCGCGCCGAACACCACCAGGATCGGCGACACGCCCATCACCATGTGGAAGTGCGCGACCACGAAGTACGTGCCCGACAGCGGCACGTCGACGGTGACGTTACCCAGGAACAGGCCGGTGAGGCCGCCGTTGATGAAGGTGAAGATGAAGCCGATCGCGAACAGCATCGGCACCGTCAGGTGGATGTCGCCTTTCCACAGCGTCAGCACCCAGTTGTAGACCTTGATCGCCGTCGGCACCGCGATGATCAGCGTAGTGGTGGCGAAGAAGAAGCCGAAGTACGGGTTCATGCCGCTGACGTACATGTGGTGCGCCCACACGACGAAGCTCAGGCAGCCGATCGCCAGGATCGCCCACACCATCATGCGGTAGCCGAAGATGTTGCGGCGGGCGTGCGTCGAGAGCAGATCGGAGACGATGCCGAACGCCGGCAGCGCCACGATGTACACCTCAGGATGTCCGAAGAACCAGAACAGGTGCTGGAACAGCAGCGGCGAGCCGCCGCTGTGCACCGTCTGCCCACCCATCTGCGCAACCGCCGGCATGAAGAAGCTGGTGCCGAGCGAGTGATCGAGCGTCATCATCACGCACGACACGAACAGTGCCGGGAAAGCGAGCAGGCCGAGAACCGTCGCGGTGAAGATGCCCCACACCGACAGCGGCATGCGCATCAGCGTCATGCCTTTGCAGCGGGCCTGCAGGATCGTCGTGACGTAGTTGAGGCCGCCCATCGTGAAGGCGACCACGAAGATGCCGAGCGAGGCGAGCATGCAGATGATGCCCCAGCCGTGGCCCGGCGTACCCGGCGCGATCGCCTGCGGCGGATACAGCGTCCAGCCCGCGCCGGTCGGTCCGCCCGGCACGAACAGGCCGAGCACCAGCACCAGCACCGCGAGCAGGTAGAACCAGAAGCTCAGCATGTTCATGTACGGGAACACCATGTCCCGCGAGCCGCACATGAGCGGGATGAGGTAGTTGCCGAAGCCGCCGAGGAACAGCGCCGTGAGCAGGTAGATCACCATGATCATGCCGTGCATGGTGATGTACTGGTAATAGTCGTGCGGCGCGATCAGCGAGAACGTGTCGGGGAAGCCGAGCTGCAAGCGCATCAGCACCGACATCACCAGCGCGACCAGGCCGATGCCGATCGCGACCAGCGCGTACTGGATCGCAATGACCTTGTGATCCTGGCTCCAGATGTACTTGCGGATGAACGTTTCGGGATCATGCAAGGCGTGCTCATGATCGCGGTCAGCGATTGCGACGAATGCCATCGATGATTCCTCTAAAGCGTGCCTTCAAAGAGTGTGGATGTAGTCGAGCAGGTCGTTGATCGACGCTTCATCCTTCAGGGCCCGTGCCATCGAGCGCATCTGCGCGCCGTGGAAGTCCTGCGGATGAGTGCCGCGAATGCCCTGCCGGAAATTCTCGAGCTGTCGCTCCAGGTACCAGTCGCTCATGCCCGCCAGCCGCGGTGCGTTGGTCGACCAGATGCCTTCGCCCTTCGCTCCGTGACACGACTCGCAGGTGGCGTACAGCTTGCGACCGCGCTCCGGATTGCCGCCGACGCTCGTGTCGGGGCGCGCATCCGGCAACGTGCCGATGTACGCGACGACGTTGCGGACCGCGGTGTCGTCGGCGAGCATCGATGCGAACGGGATCATCTGCTTGCCGTACGTATCGTTCTCGTTCGAGCCGCGGATGCTGTGCTTGAAGCTCGCCAGCTGACGCGCGAGATACCAGCCGCTCTGGCCGGCCAGCTTCGGTGCGCCGATCTCCTTGTTGCCCTGTCCGTTTTCGCCGTGACAGGCCGTGCACGTTGTGAACAGCGCTTTGCCCGCCGCGGGGTCGCCTGCGACTTGCCCTGAGGTCTGCTGGAACGTCGGCTGCGCCGCGAGCCACTCGTCGAATTTCGCCGGCTCGTCGACGACGACGCGACCGCGCATCGCGAAGTGCGCCACGCCGCAGAGCTGCTCGCACAGCGCATCGAACGAACCGGTGCGCGTCGGCGTCAGCCAGAAATGCGTGACCATGCCCGGCACCATGTCCATCTTCACGCGGAACTGCGGCACCGCGTATTGATGGTTCACGTCCTTCGCGCGCAACAGGAACTTCACGCTCTTGCCGACGGGCAGATGCAGCTCGGGATTGTTGACGATGACGTCGTCAGCGCCCTTCGGATCTTTCGGGTCGATGCCCAACGGATTGTCGAGCGTCACGAGCTTCATGTCCGAAGCGCCCATCTCGCCGTCCTTGCCCGGGAAGCGATAGCTCCAGGCCCATTGCTGGCCGACCACCTCGACCAGCGACGCGTCGTCCGGCGGCGTGACGAACTTCGCCCACACGGCGAGGCCCGGCGCGAGCATCGCGGCGATGCCGACGGAAGTGATGATCGTCAGCCACCACTCGAGCTTCTTGTTCTCAGGCTCGTAGGCAGCCTTTTCGGTCCTGCCCTTGCGATGGCGATAACGCACCACGCACCAGGCCATGAACAAGTTGACGACGATGAAGACGATACCGGTGACCCAGAAGGTGACGTTGACGGTCTGGTCCATCATCTTCCAGTTCGAGGCGATTTCGGTGAACCACCAGGGGTCGCCAAAGACGCCGTACAGCGCGGCGAAGTGGAACGCCAGAGTTGCAACTACCAGCAGGATCAGTGCCCAGGCAAATACCATTCGCCAGCCCTCCCGGCGCCCGTCACGCGAGCGCTAATACATTTGGTCAGTTGGTTCGAGCCGAACTACGCGTCGGCTTCGGCTTCGATGATTGGACTTCACGCCTTCTTCAGTGTGCCGGCAGCGCCGGCGCCGTCCCCGCCCAGTCGCGAGACTTTGCTGAACGGATTGATGAAATGGGAATCGATAGCGACCAGCTCGGCCTCCGGATGACGCTCTTTCATCATCCTGGTGACCGAGTCTTCCTGTTGCTTGCGCACGTACACGAGCACCAGGAACTTGCCGGCTTCGATATCGTCATGAAAGCGCGCCAGCTTCTTGTTTTCCGCGCCTATGCCTGCCAGCCCGCCTTCCCAGGCGCCGAACAGCGTCGCGACCGCGACCAGGATCGCGTACACGTACACCGGCACCTCGTACTCGGGGCCGAACGGATCGAAATACTTGAGCAGCGCGACGCCGATGAGGCCGGCGGCGAGGCCGAGCGCGGCGCCGATGAACCCGTCGCGGACGACGTCGAGCGTTTCGAGGTAGTTGCTGGAGTGGATGTGCTGTTTCCGCAGCCCCGATTCGTCCTTACATATGACATGTAAGTAGAAATCTTCCACGCCGACCTCGTGCAGGTCGTCCGAGACGTCGTGCGTGCTCGCAAGCGTTGGGGCAAGGAAATACAAAGCCTTCATTGAGTCCCCCGAGACAAAAACCTTCGACTACAAAGCTCTACCTCATCGTCATCTAATCTTTATGTGAGCGGACCCGCTCGGGATCGAGTTTCGCACAGGGATTTTGGGTTTGGAAGATAAGGGGGCACCCCTGATCCCGCCCGATCCCGCTCTATCCAATATGAGAGAGCTTCAGGAGCTTGCGCAGATCCTCCAGCAGATCCTTCGACAGCCCCACCGACGGCGCGTGCCGCATCATCAGGTTGCCGAGCGGATCGACTATGTAAATCGAGCCGCTCGCCACGTCGGGAAATACCGCCAGCAGCGCCGCGCCGGCCGCGTTGTCCACTTGCTCGACGCCCAGGTCGGGATGCTCGGCGGCGAGATAAGTCCGATCGCAGCAGTTGCCGGTTACCAGGAAGACGCGGTGGACGCGCGTCATGTCGGCGTTGAGGGCGAGTCGCGTCTGACGCGTCAGGAGCAGCGCCGCGCGACACTGCTCGTCGCAGCGCCCGTCGCCGACGTACACCAGCGTCCATTTCCCGTGCCAGGCCGCGCCGTCCGGCAGCGGGCGCGGCGGCGAGATCAACTCGCCCTTGTTGGTGCTGCCGGGCGGCCGCCAGCCGCCGCCGTAATACAAAAGAAATGCCAAGGCGAGCGGCGCGAAGAACAGCGCGATGAGGATCCAGATCTGCTTGCGCGCGCGGGGCGCAGCCGTCGGCGTGGTCATTTCGACCGCTCGTCGAGCTGCTGACCGCGCCGGAACCCGAGCACGATGAACAGCGCGATGGCGGCAATCGCGAAGCCGAACCATTGCACTGCGTAGCTGAGGTGCCGCTCCGACCCCATGTCGATGCGCGCCTGCCATACCCGCTCGAACCCGTCGGGCTGATCCAGGTCGAGCAGCACCAGACCGGGCAGCACTTTGCGACCGAGCGCTTGCTCGACGGTTGCCTGCTCCGGGTAATTCAGCACGCGTGGCCATTTGTTGCTGGTGTCCGGCACAGCGGCGAGCCGCACGCCAGGACGCGGCAACACGCTGAGCTGGCCCGTCACCGACCTCGCGTCTTCCGCAACGGCAACATCGGGAAGATCGCTGCGCGTTGCGCCGGGCCGGTGCCACCCGCGATCGACGAGCAGCCAGCCGCCCTGCTCGAGCTCGAATGGCGTGACGACGCGATAGCCGGGCTGACCCATCGCGGACGGCATGCTGTCGAGAAGAATCTGGTGAGCACTGACGTAGTGGCCATGCGCGCTGACACGCTGATACTGATTGAGCGTGGCGGCATTGGCCTCAGTGAGCTCTACGACTGCTCGCTGACCCGCCGCGTACCTGGCCTGCAAGGCGTCTTTCTCGGCCATGCGGCTCAGCTGCCAGAACGCGAGCCGCACGAACAACGCGACCGCCGCGAGCGTCAGCACGATGGCGAACAGCGTCGGCGAGAAATTGCGATTCGCGATACGCATCAGCTGCCGTGCGGCTGGATCCAGCCCAATTGCCAAGCGACCAGCAGCAGCACGAACAGCAGGATCGACAGGCCGATGCGGATCGTCAGCGCGCGCGCCATCTTCTGCGACGACTCACCCTTGTTGCGCACCAGCTGCACGAGTGCCGAGCCGAGACTCAGCACGATCGCCAGCAGTCCGGCGAGGATGAGAAGGCGCGACACCTACAGCCAGTACACGAAGATGAACAGGCCCAGCCACACGACGTCGACGAAGTGCCAGTACCACGCGACGCCTTCGAACGCGAAGTGGTGGGTCGGCGTGAAGTGACCTTTCAGACAGCGGAACCAGATCACCACCAGCATCAACGCGCCCATCGTGACGTGGAAGCCGTGGAAGGCTGTCAACGGGAAGAACGTCGAGCCGTAGATGCCGGTGCTCAGCTTGAGGTTGTGGTGCGTGTACGCCTCGATGTACTCGGTCGCCTGCAGGTACACGAACAGGAAACCGAGCAGGAACGTCATCGCCAGGAACAGGTTGAGCATCTTGCGATTGCCGGCGCGCAGCGCGTGGTGCGCGATGGTGATCGTCACGCCGGAAAGCAGCAGGATCGCCGTGTTGATCGCCGGCAGACCGAACGCCGGGATCACTTCGAAATCGCCGCCGATGTGGCCCGGGCCATTGGTCGGCCAGGCTGCTTCGAACGTGTCGCCGCGTATGACCTTGGTCAGCAGCTTCGTGCCCTCGCCGCCGAGCCACGGCACCGAGAACTGCCGCGCGTACAGCAGCGCGCCGAAGAAACCGGCGAAGAACATCACCTCGGAGAAGATGAACCACATCATGCCCATGCGGAACGAGCGATCGACCGCTTCGTTGTAGAGCCGGCCTTCGCTCTCGCGAATCACGGTGCCGAACCAGCCGATGAACATGAACGCGAGCAGCGCGAGACCCAGCGTCATCACCCACGGACCGGCGTGCACGTGGTTGAGCCACAACGCACCGCCGCCGACCGTCGTGAACAGCGCGATCGAGCCGACGATCGGCCACGGGCTGCCGTGCGGGACGTAGTACTTCTCGGAAGCAGTGCTGGTCGGTGCGTGTGCTTGGGCCATGACTCGTTAGTTTCCTGTTCTCGAAACGATCTGCTTCTGATCGGGCACGTCGTACATCGCGTAGCCGAGCGTCAGCCGGTCGATGTCAGTCGGCAGCTTCGGGTCGACTATGAAGCGCACCGTCAGCTCGCGCGCCTGCTGCGCGCCGAACTGCTGCGGCGTGAAGCAGAAGCATTCGGTCTTGTGGAAATACTGCGTCGCCTGCAGCGGCGCGATGCTCGGCACGGCCTGCGCCGTCACTGGCTGCGCGCGCAGATTGCGCGCGTAGAACGTCGCTGTAGTGAGCTTGCCGGGATGCACTTCGATCTGCGCACGCTCCGGACGAAACTCCCAGCTGCCGAACGTCGGCACGCTCGAGACCATCTCGATGGTGAGCGTGCGCGACTCATCCGGCGCTTCGACGACCTTCGATGCCTGCCGCAGCTTGGTGCGATCGCCGTAACCGGTGACGTCGCAGAGCACGTTGTACAGCGGCACCAGCGCGAAGCCGAATGCAAGAAAGCCCGCCGCGAACAGCCACAGCTGCCACGTCAGCTTGCGATTCGCTTTTTGCTGCTCGTTCTTCATCAATGCACGCTGCGCAGCACACCCATCGCGATGAAGCCCAGGTAGAACGCGACCGCAACCAATCCGAGCCACAGCGCCGTGCGGCGCACGTTGCGTTTGCGATCGTCGTGTCCGGAAGTTGCGGCGGCCATGAGTTACTTCAGCTCGGGTGCGGTTTCGAAGCTGTGATACGGCGGCGGCGAGCTCAGCGTCCATTCCAGGCCGTGCGGCGTGGCGTCGTCCCACACCTTGTCGCTCGCGTTCGCGCGACCGCGGATCGAGCTGAAGATGAGGTACGCGAACAGCAGCTGCGACAGGCCGAAGCCGAACGCGCCGATCGAAGAAACCATGTTCCAGTCGGCGAACTGCGTGTTGTAGTCCGGAATACGCCGCGGCATGCCGGCGAGGCCGAGGAAGTGCTGCGGGAAGAACAGCACGTTGACGAAGATCGTCGACAGCCAGAAGTGCCACTTCGCGAGCTTCATGTCGTACATGTGGCCGGTCCATTTCGGCAGCCAGTAGTACACGCCCGCCATGATGCCGAACACCGCGCCCGGCACCAGCACGTAGTGGAAGTGCGCCACGACGAAGTAGGTGTCGTGATACTGGAAGTCCGCGGGCACGATCGCGAGCATCAGGCCCGAGAAGCCGCCGATCGTGAACAGGAACAGGAACGACAGCGCGAACAGCATCGGCGGCTCGAACGACAGCGAGCCCTTGAACATCGTCGCCGTCCAGTTGAACACCTTCACGCCGGTCGGCACCGCGATCAGCATCGTCGCCAGCATGAAGAACAACTGGCCCGCGAGCGGCATGCCCACCGTGAACATGTGGTGCGCCCACACGATGAACGACAGGAACGCGATCGACGCGATCGCGTACACCATCGAGTCGTAGCCGAACAGCTTCTTGCGCGAGAACGTCGGGATGATCTCCGACACGATCCCGAACGACGGCAGGATCATGATGTAGACCTCGGGATGCCCGAAGAACCAGAAGATGTGCTGGAACATCACCGGGTCGCCGCCGCCCGCCGCTTCGAAGAACGTCGTCTTGAAGTAGTGGTCGGTGAGCAGCATCGTCACCGCGCCCGCGAGCACCGGCATCACCGCGATCAGCAGGTACGCCGTGATCAGCCAGCTCCACACGAACATCGGCATCTTCAGCAGCGACATGCCGGGCGCGCGCATGTTCATGATCGTCACGATCACGTTGATCGCGCCCATGATCGACGACGCGCCCATCAGGTGCACGGCGAAGATCAGCATCGGGAACGCATTGCCCGTCTGCAGCACGAGCGGCGGATACATCGTCCAGCCGCCGGCCGGCGCACCGCCGGGGACGAACAGCGTGCCGAGCAGCAGCGTGAACGCGAACGGCAGGATCCAGAAGCTGAAGTTGTTCATGCGTGGCAGCGCCATGTCAGGCGCGCCGACCTGCAGCGGGATCATCCAGTTCGCGAGACCGACGAACGCCGGCATGACCGCGCCGAAGATCATGATCAGCGCGTGCATCGAGGTCATCGAGTTGAAGAACATCGGATCGACCAGCTGCAGCCCGGGCTTGAACAGCTCGGCGCGGATCACCATCGCCATCGTGCCGCCGATGAAGAACATCAGCAGGCTGAACAGCAGGTACATCGTGCCGATGTCTTTGTGATTGGTCGCGAACACCCAGCGGCGCCAGCCCTTCTCCGGGCCATGGTCGTCGTGAAGCTCGTCCTCGTGATGCTCGCGGACGGGATCGGCGGGCTGATGGTGTGCAATGCTGCTCGTGGTCGTCATGAACTCATTACTCCGCCGCATTTGCCGTCTTGATTGCGTCTTGCTGCGTCTTCAGCCAGCTGTCGAAGTCCTCCTGCGAGCGGACGTCGACGACTACCGGCATGAAGCCGTGATCGCGGCCGCAGAGCTCGGCGCACTGCCCGCGATAGATGCCGACCTGGTCGGCGCGGAACCACATTTCATTGACGAAGCCGGGAATCGCGTCCTTCTTCATGCCGAACGCCGGTACCCACCACGCGTGGATGACGTCGCCGGCCGTGAGCAGGATGCGCACCTTCTTGCCGGCCGGGACGACCAGCGGATGATCGACGTCGAGCAGGTAGTTCTTCACCGTCTTCGGATCGACACCCGAGCCGAGCTGCCGTGCGGCGTCGCTCTCGCGGGCCAGCGATGAGAAGAATTCGACGTTGCGATCGAGATATTTGTAATGCCAGCGCCACTGGTAGCCGGTGACCTGGACGGTGAGATCCGAGTTGCGCGTGTCCTCGATGCGCACCAGCGTGGCCGCCGCCGGCACCGCCATCGCAACCAGGATCACGATCGGAATGACCGTCCAGACGATCTCGGCGCGGGTCGAGTGATCGAAGTTCGCCGGCACCGCGCCCTGCGAGCGCCGGAACTTCACGATCGAATAGATCATGACGCCGAACACCGCGATCGCGATGACGACGCACACCCACAGAATCAGCATGTGCAGGGCGTGGATGCGGCGGCTCAGCTCCGTGACGCCGACCGGCATGTTCAGCTCCCAGGCCGCGAATGCTGCCGCGGGCAAGCTGGCCAGGACGGCGGCCAGTGCGCATTTGACGATCTTCACCATTGACGCGAGTGCTCCAACTACACGGCCGCAATGCCACGCCACGCTCTAGTTGTTGTTAAAGCGCGGACGGTTCGTTCGTATTCCCCACCAGTTGTTTGAGACGAGCCGCGAGAGTGCGGCGCTCGTCTTCCGTGAGAAACCTTCCCACTTCGCAGGCCGCGCCGCGCGACTCGAGCACGAGCCGGCTCGGGTGCTGGGCCGTCGAAGGGGCGTGGAGTTTAACCGCCGAGCCATGTCGAGGAAATACCAAGAAATCTTCGCCGGCCGGGTCAATGCGCCGGATCGTGATCGATTGCTCGTCGACGGCGATCGTTTCGCGCTTGCTGCCGGCGCGCATCGAGGCCCGCACGGCCCACGCGAGAACCCCGATCTCCAGGCCGGCGAACAGCAGCACGGGCCACATTCCCCGCAGCGCGAAGCTGGTGGCGACTGCCAAGGTTGTCGCCGCGACCACGGCGATGAAGATGCGCGCCGTGGCGGGCGTCAGCGAGCAGCGCGGCACGAGTTCGATCAAGCTTGAGTGAAGCATGCGCGGCTCCTTCTGCAGTTTGGGCCGCTAATCATATATATATCCTTAATCTTTTCGGCGCGTGCGCAGCCGCTCGATCGGCACCAGCACCTCGCCGCCGCCTTCGCGCCGCGAGCTGCGCTCGCCAACTGCCCAGGCATGGCCGTGGACGACCTCAACGCTGATGCCCAACGGCCCGTTCCTGCCCAGCGCCTCGCCGCGCGATCGCACAACGGCGCCACGCGCACGGCCAGTGAGGCCGCGCGGCCGGCCCTGCGCGATGTTGCGCGAACCGCTGCCGCGAATTTCTCCGAGCAGCGCGGGCAGGTCGCGATAGGTGACGGTCAGTCGTTCCGCGTCCATGACCGGTTCCGCGAATCCCGCGCGCAGCAGCGCGTCGCCGTAGTCGTGCATGTCGATGAAGCGGTGCACGTGCGTGAAGGGGTCGACGCCGCGCCAGAGGTCGCGGACTTCCTTCAATGTATCCGGCCCGAGTGTCGTGAACGTGAACAGGCCCTTCGGCCGCAGCACGCGCGCGACCTCCGCGAGCACAACGTCCGGGTCATGACACCACTCGAGCAGCAGGTTGCTCAGCACGAGATCGAAAGACTGGCTCCGCAACGGCAGTCGGTGCGCGTCGGCGCCGACAGGCGAGAATTTGCGCAGGAAGCGCTGCTGGCTCGCGCTTGCGTGCAGCATCGCCAGCGATGAGTCCAGGGCAATGACTTGCGCGCCGGGATAGCGACGCTTCAGCTCGCGGCTCGCGTGACCGGTCCCCGCGCCCAGATCCAGCACGGCTGTCGGCTGCAGTCGCACGATGTCGAGCCGTTCCAGCAGGCGCGCGCGGATTTCTCCCTGCACGGCCGCGGCCGCGTCATACGTTCGGCTCGCGCGGTCGAACGAGCGCCGCACGCTGCGCGGGTCGAGGAAGAATTCATCCGACATCCCGCAGATGTTATCCGCTATCGGCCACCCTCATCCGCTGGCCGCCCACACCGCGCATGTGCTGCTCCGCGCGGATGCCGAGCTGCGCGAACAGCCCGCGATCGTGGTGCTCGGTGGGATTTTCGGTCGTAAGCAGCTTCTCGCCGTAGAAGATCGAGTTCGCGCCGGCCAGGAAACACAGCGCCTGCGTCTCGTCGCTCATGTCGCTGCGGCCGGCCGAAAGCCGGACGTACGATGCCGGCATCAGCAGCCGTGCCACCCCGATGACGCGCACGAAATCGAGCGGCTTCGGCTTCTCCGCGCCGTACAGCGGCGTACCGGGAACCTGCACGAGCTGGTTGATCGGCACGCTCTCTGGATGTTGCGGCAGCGTTGCAAGCGTGTGCAGCAGCTTCACGCGGTCCGTCTCGTCTTCGCCGAGCCCGAGAATGCCGCCGCAGCAGACGTTGATGCCCGCGTCCCGGACTGCCTGCAGCGTGTCGAGTCGATCCTGGTAGGTGCGCGTCGTGATCACCTTGCTGTAGTGACTCTCTGAGGTGTCGAGGTTGTGGTTGTAGTAGTCGAGCCCCGCATCCTTCAGCTCACGCGCCTGCTCGGGCGTGAGCATGCCGAGCGTCGCGCACGTTTCCATGCCGAGCTCGCGCACGGCTTTGATCATTGCGGCGATCTGCGTCAGCTGCTTTGGCTTCGGGCTGCGATACGCGGCGCCCATGCAGAAGCGCGTCGCGCCGTTCGCGCGTGCGATGCGCGCTTTGGCGAGAACTTCGTCCAGATCGAGCAGCGGTTCCGACTTCAGACCCGTCTCGAAGCGGATGCTCTGCGAGCAGTAGGCGCAGTCCTCGGGACAGGCGCCGGTCTTGATCGACAGCAGCGTGCTGACCTGGATTTCGTTCGGGTCGAAGTTGGCGCGATGCACGCGCTGCGCATGAAACAGCAGATCGGCGAACGGCAGTGCGAACAGCTCACGCACTTCCGCCAGCGACCAGTCGGTGCGGACTTCGCCGAGACGCGCGAGCAGGTGATTGGTCTGCGAGCGTTGCGTTTGGGTCATGAACGGCCTCGTTATTCGTACGCTGCCCGCGGCGCGGCGGGGCACACTGACTGTATGCCGTGCGCCAATCATCTCTGTCAACCGCGTTTCAGAAAATGGGTTGACAGAGGCCGGCGGCAGCTCGCGCGGGTGCTGTGGCCGACGAGCTGCATCCTCTGTGGCGGCGCGGGCTCGGAGGAGATGGACCTGTGCCGCGACTGCGCCGCAGATCTCGTGCGCAACGAGCCAGCGTGCACGGTGTGCGCTGAGCCGTTGCCAGGTGCGAGCGACGAGCCGCGCGTTTGCGGCGGGTGTCTGCGCGATCCACCGCCGTTCGCCAGCAGCTTCGTTCCGTTTCGTTATGCGTATCCGCTCGATCATCTCGTGCAAGGGCTGAAGTTCCGCAACGAGCTCGCATGCGGCCGCGTGCTCGGGCAACTCTTCGCAGGCTGCTTGTTCGCGCGTGGCGCGCCGTTACCGGAAGCGATCGTTCCGGTGCCGCTCGCGCCACGACGCTACCGACGGCGCGGGTACAACCAAGCGAGCGAACTGGCGTTGTCGATTCGACGCGTCACCGGTGTTGCCATCAGGTCGGACATCGCGATCCGTCAGTGCGAAACAGCGGAGCAGGCGGGACTCGATCGCAAAGCGCGACGCCGCAACGTCACTGGCGCGTTCGCAGCTGTCGCGCCGCTGCGCGCGCGTCACATCGCGCTCCTCGACGACGTCGTTACGACCGGCAGCACAGTGCGCGAGCTGGCAGAAGTCCTGCGGCTAGCGGGAGCGGAGCAGATCGAAGTCTGGGCGATCGCGCGGACCGAATTCAGCGGCTGAACAGATATTCGAGCGCGATGCCGATGAACACCGACATGCCGAAGTAGTTGTTGTTGAGGAATGCGCGGAAGCACTGCTCCGGCTTGCGCTCGCGAATCAGCAGTTGTTCGTACAAGGCGAACAGCGCCGCAGCCGCGAGCCCGATGCCATACCACAGCCCGAGCTTCAGCTCGCGGCCGGCGAGCCACAGCGCGAACAGGCTCATGAGCTGCATGATGCCGACGATGAAGCGATCCGCGTCGCCGAACAGGAGCGCGCTCGAGCGAATGCCGAGCTTGCGGTCGTCTTCGCGATCCGTCATCGCGTACATCGTGTCGTACGCCATCGTCCACAGCAGGCCCGCGAGGAACAGCACCCAGGGAAGCCGTTCCGCGACCGACCCCGTCTGCGCTGCGAACGCCATCGGGACCCCCCAGGTGAACGCCATCCCGAGATAGAACTGCGGAATCGGAAAGAAGCGCTTCATGAACGGATAGGTCACGACCAGCCCGGCGCCGATCAGCGTCAGCAGTTGCGTGAGCCGGTTCAGAGTCATCGCGATCCCGAGCGCGATCAGCCCCAGTCCCGCGCACAGCGCCAGCGCTTCGGCTGGATCGATCTGGCCCGTGACCAGCGGGCGGTTGCGCGTGCGCGCGACGTGACGGTCGAAATTGCGGTCCGCAAAATCGTTCATCGCGCAGCCGGCGGACCGCGTGAGCACCACGCCGAGCACGAAGACGACGAACACCCGCGGATCGGGATGGCCATTGGACGAAAGCCACAGCGCCCACAGCACCGGCCACAGCAGCAACCAGATGCCGATGGGCCGATCGAGCCGAGTCAGCTGCGCATAGCCGTGCAATCGGGCGCCGACTCCCGGCAGTACGTCGGTGACGAGCGCGGTCGCCGCGAGCTTGTGTTTGAGCCAGCGCAGCCGGTCGCGCAACGTGTAGGCCGGCCGCGGCGTGGTCACTGGCGGTATGTTGACCGGCGCGTTCGCGTTTGGCTCAGACTTTTCCAAATCGCTCCCCCTGTCCGATCCAGCGGCGCAAGAGCGGCGCTATGTTCGCTTCATTCTCTCTCAGCATCAATTCCGCGGCTTGCTGGACCTGCGGCAGCAGGTCGGCGTCGCGCACCAGGTCGGCCACGCGCATCTGCATCAGCCCGGTCTGCCGCGTGCCGAGCATTTCGCCGGGACCGCGCAGCTCCAGGTCGCGTCGCGAGATCTCGAAGCCGTCGTTGGTCGAGCGCATGACGCCGAGCCGCTCGCGCGCGACTTCGGTGAGCGGCGCGCGATAGAGCAACACGCACGTACTCTCGGCAGCGCCGCGACCGACGCGGCCACGCAGCTGATGCAGCTGCGCCAGACCCATGCGCTCGGCGTTCTCGATCACCATCAGGCTCGCGTTCGGCACGTCGACGCCGACCTCGATCACCGTGGTGGCGACCAGCAGATCGATCTTCGCTTCCTTGAAGCTCGTCATGATCGCGTCTTTCTCGCGCGGCGCCATGCGACCGTGCACGAGCGCGACCTTCAGCTCCGGCAGCGCTTCCGCAAGCGCGGCCACCGTCTCTTCCGCGGCCTGCGCGTTCAGCTGATCGGATTCCTCGACCAGCGGACAGACCCAATAGGCCTGACGCTTCTGGCGACACGCGTCGCGAATGCGCACGACGACTTCGTCGCGACGATTCTCCTGCAGCGCCACGGTCTTGACCGGCGTCCGGCCCGGCGGCAACTCATCGATGACCGAGACGTCGAGGTCGGCGTACGCGGTCATCGCGAGCGTTCTCGGGATCGGCGTCGCGGTCATGATCAGCTGATGCGGGAAGCGGCCGGTGAGGCGGCCCTTCTCGCGCAACAACAGCCGCTGGTGCACGCCGAAGCGATGCTGCTCGTCGACGATCACCAGGCCGAGCCGCTGGAACTCGACGCCTTCCTGGAACAACGCGTGCGTGCCGATCGCGACTTTGGCCGCACCCGACGCCAGATCAGCGAGCGCGCGGTTGCGTGCCGCCGCGTTGCGCTTGCCCGTGAGCAGCGTCAACGGCAGATCGAATGCGGCGAACCAGTTCGAGAAGTTGCGGCCGTGTTGCTCGGCGAGCAGTTCAGTCGGCGCCATCACGGCGGTTTGAAAACCTGCCTCCGCCGCACGCGCGGCGGCGAGTGCTGCCACAACTGTCTTGCCGCAACCCACATCGCCTTGCACGAGTCGCAGCATCGGACTGGACTGCGTGAGATCGCGCTCGATTTCCTGCCACGCGCGCAGCTGCGCGCGCGTCAGATCGAACGGCAACGAGTCGGCAAATCGTGCGACCAGCGACTGCGCGTCGCCGGCGGCGAACGCCCAGCCCGGATCGCGCTGAATTTCGCGGCGCAGCAGCCGCAGGCTGAGTTGATGCGCGAGCAGCTCTTCGAAAGCGAGACGGCGCTGCATCGGATGGCGACCGCTCGCGAGCAGATTGGTGTCCGCGTCGGGCGGCGGCCGGTGGACGAAGTCGATCGCGGCTCGCAGCGGCGGCAGATTCAACGGCTCGAGGACCGCTGGCGGAATCCAGTCGCGGACCGCGCGCTGTGACAGCTCGCGCAGCGCCATGCCCGTCAGTTGACGCAGGCGTCCTTGCTGGATGCCTTCGGTCAGCGGATAGATCGGCGTGAGCGTGTCGTCAGTCGCGCCGGCCTCCGCGACGATGCGTCGATACTCGGGATGCACGATCTCGGGGCCGCCGGGTCCGCGACGAATCTCGCCGAAGCAACGCAAGCGCGTGCCGCGCGCGAGTCCCTGCTGCTGCGAACCGGAGAAATGAAAGAAGCGCAGCGTCAATGAACCGGAGCCATCGCCGATTCGACACAGCAATTGGCGCCGGCCGCGAAATGCGACTTCGCTCAGCAGCACTTCGCCTTCTATCACCGCGCGCTCGCCGACGCGCAGCGAGCCGATCGGCACGACGCGAGTGCGGTCTTCGTAACGCAGCGGCAGCAGGAACAGCAGGTCCTGCACGGTCGTGATGTTGAGCCGGGCGAGTTTCTCGGCGAGCGATTCGCCGACGCCGCGCAGCGTCGTGACGGGGCGCAGCTCCGACGACTCAGCGGACGTGCGCTGCGTCG